>WLWD01001213.1_pt1 | contig 101240 bp, 49 predicted proteins | sample 6712731 | NCBI WGS metagenome assembly WLWD01 (sample SAMN12718690, study PRJNA576275) | sponge metagenome | isolation source: marine sponge | host: Mycale hentscheli | place: New Zealand: South Island, Marlborough, Capsize Point | collected 2014-11-01 | reverse complement strand
GTCACTAGTATTACTTGATCCTCTGAAAACATTCAATGCAGTAGGCACAAAACCTGTAACAACACAATAAACTTGTGATAAATACAGATGAAGTTAGGGTAGCATTAATTAGTGATATTAACTTACTTCTTCCTGGAACTTCAATGGTAAGAGATTGCCCATCACAAGACATAACAGTTCCATTTAAGAGTTCTGGATTACTAACTGTAGCTATAACACTAATGGTGGATGAACTAAATTCAGTAACATTGAAGATAACTTCAGCAATATCTCCAATAAAACGAGTTGAGATTCTTGATTGTAGTTGGAGAAGTGAGGAGACTAGATAGTCTTCGCTTTGTCTTCCTACAGGGGTCCACTCCCATTCTAACTCTATTCCACTCACAGTACATCTGTACATGGCTTCACCACCAGGACAAGGACCTTTCTCTACTACTAGTTCTCCTGTCAAATAATACCAGACAACATGTAAGCCTTAGTTCTAGTATTTGTACCTGTCCAGAGACTTAGCTAGCTCACTAAAAGTTTTTTTTTGTTTTTTTTTTTTGGGGGGGGGGGGGGTGAGTTGATACAAACTCACAATAATTGCTGTACCAAAAGTTAAAATGTAATGTAAAATTTATTGTAGCTATTGTTTTAAACTTTGCAATAAGTGATATGTGTATGAATATTTTTTCATGTATGCCAGTCATTATTTATTTAGTCTATACGAGGAACAACTTAGCTTCCATTGTATAAAATGGGGACACAGCAACCCCCTCCCCCACCCCATACGGTGGGTATGTCCCTGCTACTACTTGTTTTACGAGGGTACCATTTTAACCAGCGTACATGGTAATTTCTTCTATAGTATGTCAAGTTTTCTAGAGATTAATGAGTGTAAAGCTTAGATTAAGCACTACACTAGTTTTACCACCAAAAATCTTAGCACAATGTTTATGTTAATGAATATGTCTTCATTGCACAACAAGAATTTAATAGCTCTGCTGTCACTAGTCTAGAAATACTACCTAATAGTTTACTACTCTATTCTCTAAGAACAAGTTTAGTGGGCTCAGTTAAGACAGCATAATAAACAAAGGAATAATTGTAAGAGGCTCTGGCTACTCAATGGTGCAATGGCTGAACTAAAAATTGTGAACTTTATCTTGAAATGACACACTGACATAATTCTTAATACCTGCCACACCCACTTCACCTTTAAAGGATGACCTAGCAGGCAAAACTGCCAAATTTTTTGGCAACTAGAACAAATACACAATGCACAACACTCAGTTCAAATAAAGTATATGTCTTGAAAAATACTAATTATTCTTATATATGTCTTGACTAATGTCACTATAATTCCAACAAATGTGTTTTTTTTTATTGTTTTAGTTCTAACAATAGGACTTTTTAACGTCCTCGTATAAGCTTTAGCTATTTGATGTTACCTTTTACAGCAGAAAATAGAAACAGGCTAGCACAAACTATTCCAAAGGCCATGGCTAAGTCATCCAAAACACTTAGCTATCTATTCCAGCAAGCAAAACAACACTACCCGATACGCAATCTAACTCGGGTTTGTTTTTGTTCGACTTGCTCAATAACTTCTGTACTTTGACCCTCAAGTTTTGCTCTCTCTTCTATGGCGACCCAATTAGCTAACAGACTTGCTCTCAGAGGTCCTAGAATATATTTGATAGTTTGAAAGTCTAATGACCACACTATGTAATGAACAAAACAATTTTCCATTATATAAAAGAAGATTTAAATGCAGAAACATGCACATGATACTCCTTGTGTAGAACTTGTGATTGTCAGCCAGAACCCAACAATGAAGTCAATGGAATACTACTAAGACATCAATGGAAGTTTCAGTATTCAGGCAGCATTAAAGTTCTGGCAGCTTCTCCACTTTCATTAACTAGCTAAGCTAATTAAAAATAAATTTAGGAGACCACAAGTTAAACATAAAAATTAGCTACGTGAATTTCAGCGATCAACATTAGCTCGCCCACAATAACCCGTATTAAAACGGTGTGTTGCAGTTGTGCCAAGTGTGCGTGACCTAATTAATACGTGAACTTGACAGACCCTTTCATCTTCTATCAATGCCCTAATAATAAGACTATTCCTGTCGGCGACCGTACGTTGGGTAGTCGAACACGCCCAATTACTTAACTTGACAAAAGGGATTGTTTATTTGCTTCTCGTAGGACATGCCTGCTATACTAGCTAGATAACTAGTGGTGCGCTCGAATAGCGCAAATGCATGGCGAGTGAGCAGACTCTTTTTACAGGAAAATAGGACAGAAATTACATCTAACTGTAGTGCACAGTGTAACCCTTTCCATTCTCAGTTAGCATCAGAGAATCTAAAGTCTCTGATCCCAGACTAAGGAAGTGGGACCCATGTGTAGTAACAATAACAGAATTACCTGAATAAACATGGAAAGCAGTGGCAAAGAAGCGCAGCTTGACAAAGACTTCACAATTGTTTCAAGAAGAGAGTAGCTATAAACTTTTTGGTTGAAACGTTGCGTAAGGCATGGCAGCAGGATTCTCCGCGCTAGTTAATTGAAAAATACTGAAACTGTAAACGCTTTACCTAACCTACGTAATTAGAAGCGCGGGCGAAATATTTTGACGTACGTATACATACTTATTCAGCGAGCGAGCGAAGCGAGCGAAGCTGACTATCAGTCGTGTTCAATTGAGATTTCAGATATATATATATATATGTAGGTATGTATGCGTACGTCAAAAAATTTCGCCCGCGCTTCTAATTACGTAAGTTAGGTAAAGCGTTTACAGTTCCGGTATTTTTCAATTAACGAGCACGGAGAATCAACTAAGTTTCAACCAAAAAGTTTATAGCTACTCTCTTCTTGGCGAAAGACTGAATGGCAAATTGTCAAGCTGCGCTTCTTTGCCACTGCGTTCGAAGTTTATTAGGTAATTCTGTTATTGTTAACTCTTCATGCCTAATCATTGCTATTATTTAGCGATTTCCTTCACAAATTATCTTTACCTATACTCATATATTTACTCGCTCGCCATGCATTTGCGCTATTCGAGCGCACCACTAGTATATATCTGAAATCTCAATTGAACACGACTGATAGTCAGCTTCGCTCGCTTCGCTCGCTCGCTGAACTAAGATTTTTAGCCTCTGACTTTAAAGTATGCTATTTAGAGTAGTGTATCTTAATGCTGGCTACAGCTTGCTCTTAAAAGTGAACGGTATTAGCTAAAGAAAGCCAAAAAAACTTTTTAGTATTGCCATTTCTGTGTAATAAAGAAAAATTGGTACCAGAGAGAAGTCCAACTTGTCCTGGTGATAGCACAGTTTACAGATGCAGTGTCACTAGTGCAAGAATGGAGTGGACTTGGACAACACAGTCTGGACAGAGAGAACAATTGTCACTCATAGTCTATCTCAAACATGAATAATAGATCGATCACTTCAACAAACCACACTTGTATTCAATGTAACTGATTTAAGTCCTACATACATTAATGTGCTAGCTACTGTATCAGATCCTATCAGTTTGAATGGGAATCAAATGGACTGCAATGGGCAAACTCTGACTATAGACATCAGGTTTATTAGTAAGTGTTTATATCAACTTGTATGTAGGACTCCTTATTAGAACATACTCACATGCTGTAGTATTTCTATGAATACATGGATAAGAAATCAGAAATGTGTACATGCCAATGCTAGCTAAATGATACTAAGTTGAATTATCCTATTAAATTAATGCAAAATAATAATGAAATAATTTATTTCATATAGATTTGTTACCCACAACTCTGACAGTAACTCAAAATGGAGAAGTGTCTGACAGTAACTCAAAATGGAGAAGTGTCAGTATATCATAATGTGGAAGGAGATCTAGGCAGTGTTTTCTATCAAATAGGATCTGAAAGAATGGCAGTGTCTGGACCAATACTACTGAATCATTCAATGCAATTCACTTCTTTCATTGTCAGAACAACTTAACTTTTACAATAGGTAATTTGCTACTGCCCGAGTAATGTAACTATACTGGAAACAAAAAAGGGATTGTTTAAAATGTAAATTTTATAGAGCTGTTTTAAGCAATATAAACAGAGACATTTGATGTGTATCTAAACTTCAATATTGGTTACAGCCAAATGTGAATATTCATTGTTATGTACAGGTAATTGTATATTCAACGATAATATTGAAGACAGAAACTACACTCTCCATTTTAATGGAACTTGGATTATTTCCCAGAGATGTAGTCCTCCACAAATACAAGTGACATGTTCTAATTGGAGTTGGAGTAAAGATATCAGTTGTCAAGTGTATACTGCAGCTAGTCCAACTGCAGCAAATCCAGTGACAGCAAGAAATAGTCCAAGTACTAGTACAGGTGATCTCATTGTTCTTGAGGGCCATGTAAAAAACTTATTAATTCTATCAGTGAATACCTTACATATTTGCCAATCTCCTTGTTTTGTTGAAGAATGTCAGTTTATTTTGTTATTTTCTCTCACTTTTAAGTAGCTATATTCTCATCTCAGTGATCTTTTGGTTCACGTAATATTTACTTATTTGTTGAAGCTAGTAAAGTAATTATAAATAATAATCTAGTACATATTCTGTTACTATTAACTAACTAATCATCACTAGTTAATAAGCTATGTAAATATTTAAAAAAATTGTTGGCATTTATTGTATAATAGAGTCAAAAGAATTACTGGCTACAACAATATTTGCTACAACAAGTTTGGAAGAGTGCAGTGTAAGTTACTAATATTATTGTGATTATACAATCATAAGTACTTAGGTTAGATACATTCTAGAATTAATTGTCATAGAATTAATCGTTATATAATATGGTTGTGTGCTTAGACTTTACTTCCTCAAGAATTCCAAAATAATGGACCAATTATTATTGGAGGTGTGATAGGAACTTTTGTTGTGGCACTCACTCTGGGCATCCTGCTGGGACTAATCTGTTGAGAGATTGCGGTCACACGAAAGCTAATTAAAAAAATAGCATACTATACTACACTACTTCTACAGTATCCAATTTTGTCTGGGGACAAAAGGTCTTCACTAAATGCCTGCTGAAAATTTGATGCTTCTATTTAATCTGAACGAAAAGTGCAGGAAATAATATCCACAAAACAGTAAGTGCTACTATGAAACATCACCTGGCTTGCCACCAAAATAAAGACAAGCGCGGTTCGTTGCAAATTCCCCTCAAACAATCCTCTTATCCTGGAAAGTTTATTTTTACATAAAAATGTATCTCCAGTAACAGCACATCATTACCAAGGTAGATAAATGCGTGGAGAAATAGCTATGTTAGCTACCCGTAGCCACAAGAAGGCACTTGAGACTTCAGAGAAAATTTTTATTGTAAGATGCTCGTCATCAGGACACTTTTCAGATATCCACAACGAGACATGCATCAATTGTGACCGTCTACAGGAAAATCGGGCACAACGCGGCAAGCATCAAATTGCAGTATTGACGACTTTATGACTTCGGTCAATTTTTTACCAATTTTTTTTTATTGCAGATATGGAATAATTACCTATTTTTATAGGTACTCACCAAGTTTGAAGAACTGGCGCACTCCGGAACAGAAGGAATAAGCCCTAGAAGTCGCCAACTCAACTTGCTGCAAACATGAGTATCCGGATCGTTGCTAGCTTAGATTTTAACTCGCGCCAAAATACCGCGCCTTGAAAGCGGGAAAATGTAGTTCAGCAGCAACGTGCAGTCTTGAGAGCAACCATCATGACTGAAGCCAAAGACCTAGCCAGAGCTTTAAATCTCCGTCACAGCGACAGTTTAGACTTGATGGGCGGAGCCGATGCAGAAGCCTTAGAAGAGCTCATTAGCGAGTTCATGGCTCCAGGGAGTGAAGATCAAACCCCAGATTGTAAGTACTCAATCAACCAAATTACTCATACTCATAACTTTTTTTTAAGGTGATGAAGAATTTGATGGACACTTTATGGGTATCCCAGAAGAAGGTAATTCTATGACAGTAATCTAATTTAATACATTTTTTTAAAATAAAATATAATAATAATACCCTTTTTAAAGTTTCTAGTGATCTGTCTGAGTCTGAGTCTATTGCTCCTCTTCTGGATGATAACGAGTACAACCTGTATGACCCCCTTAATTCTTCAGACTCCGATAATTCTTCAGACTTCGATATCCAGCCCTCGACACCAGATCCAGACCCAACACTTGATCCAGACCCCTCTACACCTGATCCAGACCCCTCTACACTTGATCCAGACCCCTCTACACCTGATCCAGACCCCTGCACACCAAATCCATCTTCCCCAGATCCAACAGTGAGATGTCCGGACACTCCTCACACAGTCTCAATAGCTTGCCGGATAAGAAACATCATCCCTATCAAGGAAAAGAAGAGGTCACGAAAACCGTCACCAGCTCGACGAAAGAGACCTACCTCCGTTCAGCAGTTGGACGAGTTCCTTCATAAGGGCTGTTGCTGTGCAAGTAACTGCTACCGTTTCTTTCACAGAGACCATTATCTTGTGAAGCGAGATGAGGCCAATTCCTTGACAAGGGAAGAGTTAGACATGGTGGTACTGGGCCAGATTCAAGCCTTCCTGTGCGTGGATGATGTGATTGGCCCCTCCCACAAGCATACGCCAACACAGAGGAAGATCACTCGGGTCAACATTTTCTTTCATTTGGGAAAGAAAATTTGTAGGGGGACATTTCTTGCTCTGCATGGAATTGGTAAAAATAGTAATAAATAATACATAGAATAATACTGTAATAATAATAGTAGTAATAATAAAATAATAACAACAACAAAAAATTGTAGGAAAGTCTCGCTTCCAGTCCTTAAAGGATCACTACTCTGTGTTTGGTTTGGACAGTAGAGTTCATGGTAATTCTAAACGGTTACCAGCAAACACCCTTACCTTTAAGGACAAGGAGAATGTGAAGAAGTTTCTCTGTGATTACGCTCAGGCCAATGCCATCCTTCTGCCTGGGCGTATTCCTGGATACAAACGCGATGACCTTCAACTTCTGCCATCCTGCACAACCAAGAAGGTCAGTAAAATTTGCTATAGGTAAATCTAATAACTACCTTTGTTTCATTAGTCCGTTTGGGTCCAGTATCAAGACGCATGCAGTGAGATGGGGCTCAGATCAGCTGCATATAAGACATTCTGTTCGCTGTGGACCAGTCAGCTGCCACACATAACAGTGATGCGCCCCTTGACAGACCTGTGCAGCCAATGCCAGAAGAACTCCTCTGCAATTATGAAGGCTGCAAACATGCCAGAAGAGGAGAAATCAGAGGTGTGTTGTTGCATTATTCTAGAAAGCTACTTACAATTCTGTTTATCAGTTGGTGAAGCATGCCGAATTCCATATCTCGGAGGCTACAAAGGCTCGTAGCTACTTGAAGAGCCAGGTAGTGGCTTCAAAGGAAGCAATCAAGGCAGCCTTCCCTGGTGTTCCTCCGATTAGCACTTCCCCAACACCCTGCAGTTTGGACATTACAATGCATTATTCATTTGATTTTGCACAACAGGTATACACTTACATTTCACACATTAACAAACACATTGATCTCCTTCACTGTCATAGGTTCACTACCCTCATAATCCTCAACAGCCTGGACCAATCTATTTTCTCACGCCAAGGAAGTGTGGGATATTTGGAGTATGTTGTGAGGCTATACCCCGGCAGGTAGGTTCATCTTTTCACCAAAAGTCTACCATATGTTTAAAAACTAGCTAGCAAATTTTGGAATAACTTTTTTTTTTGTATAGGTCAACTATCTAGTGGATGAGGGAATGAGCATTGGGAAGGGTGCCAATTGCATCATCTCTCTCCTGCATCACTTCCTCACCCACCACAGCCTCGGAGAGACTAAATTAGTTCTGCACGCAGACAACTGTTGTGGGTAGAACAAGAATCGGTAAATATCCTTACTTGTAATAATAACTTACCATATCATACATGTATTTTTTAAATTCTCACAGGTTTGTGATGCAGTATCTGGCTTGGCGTGTTTTGTGTGGGCTGAACGAGAGAGTTGAAATCTCTTTCCTGCTAGTTGGCCATACGAAGTTTGCTCCAGACTGGTGCTTCGGCCTGCTGAAGCAGAAGTTCAGGAAGTCCATTGTAGGATGCCTGGATGATCTGGTGCGTGTGATCAATGAATCAGCCCACACAAATCACGTCCAGCTCGTTGGAACAGAGGATGGCACTGTGCATGTCACACAATATGATTGGGCTACACACTTTCAACCCTACTTCAGGAGAGGGGCCTTTGATGGGATTACAACTTTACACCACCTAATCTTCTCGTCAGCAACTCCAGGAAAGGTTGTAGTAAAGGTGCGATGTGATGCTGAAGAGAGGACGGTCACTATCCTGAACAAGAACCACCAAAATTGGCAGCCTTGTGCAAACCAGCTACCTGAAGTTATCAAACCACCAGGTCTTTCACCGGATAGGCAGAAATACCTATACGACAAAATCAGAGACTTTGTTCCTGATGCTTGCAAAGACATTGTTTGTCCACCTCCTCAATCAAAAGCGTCTACACCATCACCATCTTCACCACCGTCTTCATCTCCATTACCATCTCCATTGTCATCTCCATCACCCTCTCCATCACCATCCCCCTCTCCACCATCCTCGCCTCCACCTAAAAGAACACGCAGACGTAGAGCAAACTAAATTTGAATGCCACTGTTTTTAATAAATACAATTTGAAATTTATCAGTACTTACTATCTGTACTCTAAACTTTTAAACCTGTAAATCCTGAGGTTGATCCTAAAATTCTAGAACTTAAACCTAACTACCTAAACTGCATACACAAACATGTCTAGTATTAGATCACTATTAGTCCGACTGAACATTGAATATCACTACTAGCGTGACTGAACACAAAGCATTGGCAGTGCCTACATACTCACACTATCACTAGCAGTGCGTATGTACTCACACTATCACTAGCAGTGTGTATGTACTCACACTATCACTAGCAGTGCCTACATACTAACATTGTCACTAGCAGTGTGTATGTACTCACACTATCACTAGCAGTGCGTATGTACTCACACTATTACTAGCAGTGCCTACATACTAACATTGTCACTAGTAGTGCGTATGTACTCACACTATTACTAGCAGTGCCTACGTACTAACATTATAACTAGCAGTGTGTATGTACTAACATTATCACTAGCAGTGCGTATGTACTCACACTATTACTAGCAGTGCCTACATACTAACATTGTCACTAGTAGTGTGTATGTACTCACACTATTACTAGCAGTGCCTACATACTAACATTGTCACTAGTAGTGCGTATGTACTCACACTATTACTAGTAGTGCCTACATACTAACATTGTCACTAGTAGTGCGTATGTACTCACACTATCACTGGCAGTGCGTATGTACTCACACTATCACTAGCAGTGTGTATGTACTCACACTATCACTAGCAGTGCCTACATACTAACATTGTCACTAGTAGTGCGTATGTACTCACACTATCACTAGTAGTGCGTATGTACTCACACTATCACTAGCAGTGTATATGTACTCACACTATCACTAGCAGTGCCTACATACTAACATTGTCACTAGTAGTGCGTATGTACTCACACTATCACTAGCAGTGTGTATGTACTCACACTATCACTAGTAGTGCCTACATACTAACATTGTCACTAGTAGTGCGTATGTACTCACACTATTACTAGTAGTGCGTATGTACTCACACTATCACTAGCAGTGTGTATGTACTCACACTATCACTAGCAGTGCCTACATACTAACATTATCACTAGCAGTGCGTATGTACTCACACTATCACTAGCAGTGCCTACATACTAACATTGTCACTAGTAGTGCGTATGTACTCACACTATCACTAGTAGTGCCTACATACTAACATTGTCACTAGTAGTGCGTATGTACTCACACTATCACTAGTAGTGCCTACATACTAACATTGTCACTAGTAGTGCGTATGTACTCACACTATCACTAGCAGTGTGTATGTACTCACACTATCACTAGCAGTGTGTATGTACTCACACTATCACTAGTAGTGCCTACATACTAACATTGTCACTAGTAGTGCGTATGTACTCACACTATCACTAGTAGTGCCTACATACTAACATTGTCACTAGTAGTGCGTATGTACTCACACTATCACTAGCAGTGTGTATGTACTCACACTATCACTAGTAGTGCGTATGTACTCACACTATTACTAGTAGTGCCTACATACTAACATTTGTCACTAGTAGTGCGTATGTACTCACACTATCACTAGCAGTGCGTATGTACTCACACTATCACTAGCAGTACTATCACTAGCAGTGTGTATGTACTCACACTATCACTAGCAGTGCCTATGCATATTCAGTACCATTATCCTAAAGCTAAAAAGAATGAATATACATGACAGTTGAAAAGGATTCCAGAAAAAAAAAAATTTAGTTTAAACTAAAACTTACCACTTCGCTTTTTTGTTTGTAGCTTGAAGGACCCCAGAGTCAGCCTAGAAAGTAGGCCTCATCAGCACCAGCATCTTAAGTTAAAAAAAGGAAGCATTAAACATAGCTAAAATGGCTACCAGCAAACAAAAAAAAAATTAAACTCAAACTTACTTACCACTTCTTTCTTCTTCATAGCTTCAAGGACAGACCATAGGGACTTCAGGCTAGATGGCTAGCATCATCAGCATTACCCTCCATCATCAGTATTACCCTCTAAGGACATGACAGCTAAAATGGCTACCATCACCAAGTACCCTGAAAAAAAGGAATCATGAAGGAATCCAGCTAAAAAAAACATCTACCCTTTCTTTAAAGTTGTTATCTTATAGCAAGATAGCCTTTCACCCCACAACTATCACCTGAGAACTACAAAGAGCACCTCTACTTACCTCCCATTCACCGTTGACAATGGAGCTTCTCCTATTTCAGCTTGACGGATTGCGCGCGGCAAACTAATGGTATACGGGGATTGCGGTAAAATACGGAATCACTGCGGCAATGCCTTAGCAACGACTTTAAGGCCTGATTTCTTGATGTTTAACAAATCTGTGGAGCTGTCCGAGTGGAACGGTTCTGTGTATTTTCTCGGGAACGGTTTGTGTGAAGGCTCTAAAATTTGGAGGAGTCTATCTTCAGATATTGGTGAGCCTATTTATGTAAAAAAAAAAAAAATTTTGTTCCCGCGTTGTGCCCGATTTTCCTGTAGACGGTCACAATTAATGAAAGTATGTTAATTTAATTTTCCCTAACTCTGAACACAAATAATGACATTTACAAAAGAAGACCAAAAGTCCCGTCCCTAAAGTGGTCACTATTCAGAGGTTATACTGTATATCTTTAACTTAAAGTCATTCTGTAAAGTAAGAGCAACATTGAAATATGTTAATGTTCTTGATTGAATGATAAAAGAGTTAGACATCACAAATGTACCGAAGGACGATGGCTATCCATTGGCTACAATACATTAAATATACTATAATTGGCACAAAACTAACTGAGACCATTCGAAAAATGTTTTAACTATATTCACATACTACTCTAACTGCAAAAATATGTTAGAGATTTCTACCAATCCCACACTGCATTATTTAATGCAATTTGCTCAAATACCGAAGTTGTTTTTTGCTGTTTTTTTTGTTGTTTAATTGTTGTTTAGTTTTTCTTTTTCTTTTTCGTTTCATTATAGAGATTCACTGATATTATATTTCATTTAATGAACAAGGCAAGTGTGTACTGCAACATCGATCCCGTGAGCAACTGAGATATCTTTCAAGCATCAGCTGTCTTATTACATGTACCATAACATACCTTACAGTAGATAGTGGTCGCATACATAGTCAGTAAATTGACTTGAAGAATTATGATTACAGTTAGATCCTTCACCAAGATGAACATAATGTAAACAAGTGAAGTATTTTGTTGACACGATATAATTATATATCTTTGATGTTCAAATATGAATCATAATGACATAATTGAAGCAAGGTAGCTAGTTTATTATGCTCTCTTTTGTTTTGACTTTTTATTCAAATAGATCCTTATTGATAATTTGTAAATTTTATGCCTTTATTTCTTTCTATTCTTTTAAAATTGATGCAAATATAATTGCTTAAAAATTTTAAAATAATTATGCCATAAATCATAATGTATGGTACATTTATGTACAATATGGATATTATTTTGAATATAATTGTGTGCAGTTACTAATGAAAGTGTGTTAGTAACTGTGGTAGACTAACAATACGACAATACACATTGGCTAGTAATTTAACGATACAAAATTTACTGTCTCCATAGCTAGCTATATAGCTTGGCAATCAATGCAAACTGGAATGCATCAATCACTCTATGTAATGTGTAATTCAGAAAACAAATGATTTTCTCGTTCTGTTAATTTATTGGGGTTATGTTGCACGTAACTTTGACCATGAAAGCCGATATAATATTTGGACAAACTACCTAAAAGGCTAGATAAATAATATAATGGGCCTTCTAATCATAGTTTAGTTTAAGATGCAGTATCAGTAGCTAGTGGGAGATTAATTAGGAGCTATGCTCTTGTTAAAAGTCAAATAGTATCATTTGCTTATTTTCCATGATAGGTAGTCAAAAAAAATTGATGGAAAACTAAATATAGAAGCCATACAACTGATGTTGTACCTTATAATATCACAGTGATAAATTTCTTCCAGTTCCTACTGTAAAAATAGGGATTTTTGAATAATTTAGTTTTGGAGTTTAATAGGAGGCACTGCCTGGACACCCCAGTTTAAAGACTCATACTGTCTCAATAGTTAGTCGTTTACTAAAAGATATTTTATATGATAGAGGATCTAAGCTATAAATAAAAAATACTCATTGGGATTATTATGTATTGATGTGCAAGTTATGAACTCAAAGCAGGGTGTCCAGACAGCATCTGCTGGTCAACAGGTAAACACTTCATGAGGCGTAGTAACAGATTGAGGTTAATTAAGACAATAATAAATAAGCTTAACAAAAAGTACCAGAAATATGTGGTTTCAAATAATAAGTGTAGTAAACATGAAGAGTTTGTGGTTCTACAAATGAGGAAGTTGTAATCCACAGTAACACAACTCTAGTTGTAATTTAAACCCTTGCTATTAATATGTTCAATAACACAGCTGCATCATTGCATGTAGATAAGCAAATATTTACATTTTGACAACAAATTTAATGAAAAAAATACATTCAAAACAGCTACTCGTTTTCTTAAGTGTGATAGAATTTTTTTGATTAAAACTACTTATAACAAATTGTAGCTAACATTGTGGATAATACAAATGAGTGCAATAGCATTATTTTAATTTTGAAAGAACAACACTGCTTAATCTATGTCCTATAATTTTACAATTATTCAATATATCTGCCACATTTTTCCAATTCTATCAGCCATGTGTTATGCATTTAACCTCATCATGTGGAAAATCACAATGTATTATACTTTGTACTAATGGAAAAAACAGTGAAGAAAGTAAGCACTCAATCTGAAACAAATAAATTAACTATCTATAAGTGAAATATAACTATTACTTCATGTTCTTAACCGTTTCATAAGAAATATTTTGAGTCAGTTCAACATTTTTCTCTATTTCTACTTCTTCATACAGAGGACCTTTATTTAAGTCATTATTTTGCATTGACGTATTGACTTGTTTAACGTTATAAGTTCTTGTGAATTTGACTCCAAATAGTAGTCCCAGGATCAGTCCCAGAATGAGTGCCAGCACAAAACTCCAACACTTCCAATAACTAACTCTAAACTGTACATATTGCGGTCACGTGAAGTTGGATTCTCTAAAAAAGATTCCATACAAGAAAATACATTCTTAAAAACTACTCTGACAAAAAAAAAACATTCTTAAAACTCCTTGACAATTTTCATAAATCATTGATTGGACGTCTGAATGTTTTATTTCATCATTCACAACCTGCACAATATTCATTCACCATTTACATCACAAATCATGTATGTATCACAATCAATGTGGTAAGATTTCACAATTTTCATGGTTGTATCTAAATTCATAACAGTGTGGTTTCTTACTCGGGTGTCAGGGAAAAGTTATTAAACATGAATTTTTTGTACTAAATACAATTGAAAGTATAGTTGTAATTCGGATCATTAGAATATCTTGAGGCCCCTCAATCTATATGATAATACACTTGTGTGGTGTCAGTAACGAGGACGACCGATGATAATGACTGACAGTGTGTGAATTCATGAATAATTCATGAGCTTCAAATGGTTCGGTAATTATCGCCATTACATAATGTGTAAAGTGTCGTCACATTCAGTAGAAAGTGGTTAATTCTAAAAATTGGGTGTAATGACGAGGAAAGGTGGCGTAGATTTCAAAAGGAAGGTGAAAGTACGAAAGAGAAGGTAAAAGGTGACTAATTGTAACTAAAAAGCAGGTGGAATCGGCCAAGTAAGGCGGCATATGTTTAAAAAAACAGAAGAGAATGCAAAAATGCGAGCAATTATTGTAACTAAAAAGCAGGTGGAATTGATGAATAAAGGCAGGGGTCAGTTTCAAAAATAAGGGCGAAAGTACGAAAAAGAAGACAAAAAGCTTCACAAAGCTTCAGTTTACAATCATAGTAGTCTTCTAAGCTTTCTTATCCCCTACTTTCTAATCTTCAGCTCTTTCTCTTGAGTCCAGTTGTATAATAGAAAGGGATGCAAATGGCTTTCCACAGTGCAAAATTATTGTGTAAAATGTTCTCATTAGCTAATTTAACAACTACAGCTTCAGGAACATGTTTTTACCATTATATCACTGAAACACAAGTATTTAAGCCAGATGATTATACAATATACCAATTACCAGTACAATTTACTTCCTGTGTCTAATTGAGATGGGAAACCTTATACAGCAAAGTTTGAAGATGATGATGGCAAGACCGATTCCTATCGCAAGCCCTACCCATATCATAATATTCATGTCACCCGTGCCAGTACCAGTGCCAGAAGTGGATTTTCCTTCAACAGTAGTCCTGCCAGATACTGTTGAAACTGCTGAACTGCCAACTGTACCAATGATGGTAGTAGTAACTAGAAAGCCCACATTATTATTATTATTACAAAAATGTTGTGTTTTTTTCTCACCTGAGCTTATAGTTGAGCCAGTTGTATCTATCACTGGACAACTAATGTCTATACTCCAACTTGTATCATTACAGGTAGCAAGAATTTCTGAAGGGCTGCATCTTCTTGAAATAGCCCATGTCCCATTTGAATATAAAGTGTAATTTCTATCCACAGTATCATCTTGCAATATACACGAGTCTGCAGGAATTATCAATGAACATGCATGTCAATGTATTATGTCTTATCTTAAATTAATATAATGAACTTACCTATAGTGAATGTGTTGTTATACCGGCAGTGGGAAAATGTAATACATTCAGGTGCAGTTACTGTTATAGGACTTGTCCATAGTATGGGAGTGTTTGATGAAGATAGTTGGTAGAAGACTCCACTAGTGTTTCTCTCCATAGCAGGCTGGATCACAAGTTCACTCTCATTATCTGATGGCCTAAATAATCTCAATGCAGTGGGAACAAGACCTGTGACAGTAACCAATATTCAAACTTACGATGGCTTATATTCCTGCTTGTGTGTCATTCAAATATCAAATTGGACTAGTGAATTTATGGTAGCTAGCTTACTTTTCCCTGGAACGTTAATGGTATGAGATTGCCCACCACAAGACATAACTGTTCCATTCAAAAGTTCTGGATTGTTAACAGTAGCTACAGAAGTAACAGTAGATGACATAATAAATTCAGTTACATTGAAGACAACTTCAACATCTCCAATCATACGAGTTGATATTCTTGATTGTAGTGGGAGAGAAATGAGGACACTATAGTCTTCACTCGGTCTTCCTACAGGAGTCCACCGCCACACTAAATTTTCTCCACTTACAGTACACCTGTATATGGCTGTTTCTCCAGGACAAGGAGTTTGGTCTGCCACTAGTTCTCCTAGCATTCAAAATTATCAGATTATATAACAGGTAAGCCTCAGATCTAGTCTTGTTCCTGAGTCTTAGAGCTCAACAAAAATGAGGAGGGGGGACAATGCAACTCACAATTATTACTGTATCAAAAACTTAGATAATGTAATGTAAAATACATTATAGCAAGAAAAGAAAACTTGCCAACATTTTTTTCCTTCACATTTTGCAAATAAGTGATGTGTCTGATTATTATTTAATGTGTGAAAGTCATTACACAGTTTGTAAGTGGGGCAACTTAGTCCCCCCTCCCACTCCTACCTTGTGGCTATGTCACTGCTATCACATACTTATCAGTGTACATGGTGGCCTTATCTACATTGTGCCAAATTTTTGGAGATGTACCGAACTAAGGACTAAGCAGTACACTCAGTTTAAATTCTAGAAATCATGAAACAATGTTCCTGTTAATTAATGGGTATTTGTCAATTACCCTGCAATAAAATAGTAGTTATAGTGTCACTAGTCTAGAAATGGTACTTCATAGTTTGCTACTCTTTAGATTCACCAAGAACTAGATTAGGTGGATACACTTAAGACAACATAATGCACTAGAGAATATTTATCAGAGAGGTTCCAGCTTCCCAATGGTGTAATAACTTCTAAAATTGCAAACTCTTGTCACTAGTGTTGAAATGACATGCACACATCTATTAATAATAGATTATTATTATTTTTGAAGAAGTGTAGCAAGTGCCATCACATTTAGTAGAAGGAAGTGCTATCAGTGTCACATTCAGTAGAAAGTGTTGGTTAATTCTAAAAGCGAGTGAAATAAGCGATTGAAGGTGTCACAGGTTTAAGAAGGAAGGCGAAAATACAAAAGAGAAGGTATAATCGTAACAAAAAAGCTGGTGGAATCAGCGAGGTAAGGTAGAGTATGTTTAAAATGGAAAGGAAGAAAAGGCAAAAAAACGAGAAATTTATCGATGAGTAAAGTGGGGGTTAGTTTCCAAAAGGAAGGAGAAGTACGAAATAGAAGACAAAAGTTACTCAAAGTAGGACAGAAATTCAGAAACAGGAGAGATAGACAAAAGAAAAGGTACTCCTGACTCAAGAATAAGAGCTGAATAAAAAAGAGGTGGGTTATAAGAAAAGCTCAGGTAGTTCAGAAAAAAGAGAGCAGGATAGGAAAACTTATGTAACCTTAACCAAAGGTAAAGAATGATAACAGAGAGATAACTTGTGCTACTACTTTGCAATACATCAAGCGCTACTATGTGGCAGGATACTTGCTAGTATTATTATTATTAAAACTGTAAATGCAATGCAATACAATGCAATAAGCAAAAATAAATAAAGCATTAAGAAGCACATAGTGCTCTCACTCTACCCTAGATGTTCCCCATGAAGGAGGCAGAGTTGCCTCTCTGTATTTCAATTGAAAGGCGCTGCAGCAGGTAGGTGGTAGCATGCTCATCGCCTGTGTGCCTCATCATTCTGCTCCCAAGCTTCTCTAAAAGCATCTTAGATTTTGGCCCAATGACACCAGATGTCTCGATGGCTACAGGCACAAAGAAGTGAGTGACTGGCAAACCACTGTACTTTGCACGCTTTCTATCCTCGGCATGGGCTGCCACCTCACCAGCTACTGTTTTTGCCTGACTTATGTAAGATGGGGCATAGGTGTCAGGATATGTGGCATCCCATACAAGGAATTTTCCCACACTTCCATGGCACTGTTGTCACTCCATCTGGCCTCATCTCATGGAGCTGTGCAAGCCTGAGGGCTCCAATCTGCCACTTGTCTAGAAGTACTAACTGTTACTTTTATAGATTGTCAAATATCTAATTTAGTGGATACAGTTAAGACAGCATACTAGACCAAACAATACTTGTGAATGACTGCTCTCACAATTGTGAACTGCATCTTGAAATGACACACAGACATATATCAATGTGTGCCACACCCAGGTGCATGGTACAATTGTACAATGCACTACACTTAGTCCACCTTATAAATTTATCTGTTCTAAAAGAATGCAAAATAGTATTATGTGTATTGTATCCTGTGAACTCATAGCATAATATGTGGTATTACACTAGTTCTTTTACTGTTGTTTTGGTTATAGCAATACTGCCATTGTGTAGCTATATGCTTTATCCTTACATCCCTGATTTACCTTTTACAGAAGAAAGTAGAAAAAGACCAGTACATATAATAACTGCTTCAAAGGTCATGCCTATTTCCTCCAAAACTTTATTGGCGAACTAGCAGGGAACACAATCGAATTTTTGTTTACTCGTACAGCATTAGACTTTGACCCTCAAGTGTTCGTATTCTCTATTCGATATACGTACTCTCATCCTCGAACAGAATTCTTTAGATAAGCGATACTTACCATATACTAGTGGTGCGCTCGAATAGCGCAAATGCATGGCGAGCGAGCAGACTCTTTTTACAGAAAAATAGGACAGAAATTACATCTAACTGTAGTGCACACTATAACCCTTTCCATTCTCAGTTAGCATCAGAGAATCTAAAGTCTCTGATCCCAGACTAAGGAAGTGGAACCCATGTGTAGTAACAATAACAGAATTACCTGAATAAACATGGAAAGCAGTGGCAAAGAAACGCAGCTTGACAAAGACTTCACAATTGTTTCAAGAAGAGAGTAGCTATAAACTTTTTGGTTGAAACGTTGCGTAAGGCAGTGCAGCAGGATCCTCCGCGCTAGTTAATTGAAAAATACTGGAACTGTGAACGCTTTACCTAACTTACGTAATTAGAAGCGCGGGCGAAATATTTTGACGTACGTATACATACTTATATATATCTGAAATCTCAATTGAACACAACTGATAGTCAGCTTCGCTCGCTTCGCTCGCTCGCTGAATTATATTCCGAGGAAATCTGTATTAGGAATCTGCAGAATGTAGATTAAAGATAGTACTACTTTGGCGCTCTACCAAGAATAGTCTGGCGTTACCTAAACGCTGCGCTAGTGATTTGGCTACGCCAGATGTAAGACTATAGCAGAAACTTATTGGTGACAGCTCGTGCGCGGTCATCTCGCGATAAAGTTTCTGTTGATGTATTTTCGTCCAATCCAGCCACTACAGTATTAGATGAGCTCTGCCCTTGGGTTCATTAGTATGGCCTGTGTTCTCTAACATTTATGCTAAGTGCTTTGAAGTCCAAGCTCTTGAAGTGATCCTGCATTTGTGAGTTAGCTAGATGATAGTGATCTAGATTTTTTAAACCGGATGATGTTATTAAAATATACAATAATGGCTTGAAGTAATAGAGTTTAAAGCGCAACTTCTGATTCTTGCTTCCACTGTTCCTGCAGAAATTAACACAATATTTTGCATAACAATTTAATGATCAAAATCTTGCATGATTACAAATAAATATTTATTTCATCAATTTTAAGTTTTAATTTTGACAAAATATACATTTAAATCTGGAAGCACAAAAATTATTAATTATTTCTATTGTGCTAGTTCTTTATAAGTAGTACTAGTTGTTTAATACACCCGTTTTTCTCTTGATCATGGACACAACTACATCCTGTTCAGGCCACGCCCACTTCCTGGCCTAACCAATTTTTTGGAGCCCAAGCCGCCTCTGTCTTATGTTAATACAAGTGAATAAATATATGTGTGTGGAAAAGTTTTATGTATTAAAGCTAGGTACTGCTTAGCTACATAAAATTTTGAAACATTTGACTAACACTTTTCCTAAGTAACTGATGCTGTTTTTTTTTTGTTTCACTTATCAAAACTCTACATACATATTTAATCCACAATATAATATCATATGATAATTATCCATTTATATACATATATATGTACTTTTGATATTATATCTATCTTTACCTATATAGAAATATATCTATCTGTCCAATATGTTCATCTGTCTGTCTATCTGTCTGTCTGTGTCTCTCTGTCTGACTCTTTTAGCCAGTATTTAGATAACCAGATTCCCTTCAGTTCATTAACATTTTCCCTGAACTACTTTAGCTAGCTACACCACTACTCATATATGGTAAATACAAGCTGCCAGAATTCAAGACATACTGAAACTGATTTAGATTTCATAGCAAGCTCTTTTGCAACACTGTTATTACAGTTCTAGAGGTCTAAAATAACCACTTATTAGAATAAGATAGTAACATGCATTACTGCTTTATTCAGAATGTTGAAATAATGAAAGTAGATCACACAGGATTGATTAAGATTAGCATATGCCCCCCCAAAAGAAAGCATCCAGAAAGAAATTCAGTGATAAGAAGGTAATCAACTTTTAAATTTACTGGCTAAAATGGAACACAAGTTAAAAGTATTATTCTTTTACTAAGTACAGTAAACATTTCTTCAACCCATGTATAGTATTTTTTATTTGCATGTTCATAAAAGTTAATGGTACTCAAAAAGGAAGAACATTTAAGTTACTTCAGCTATAAACTTAAATTACAGGAAATGACTCAATCATTGCTGATCCTTATAGACACTCTACGGCATGTTTATTGAAATGTAAGCTACAAAATGTTAACTCACATCTAAGTTTTGAGCTCAAAGAATGAACAATATCTTGTTCTAAAATGAAAGAAGTAAATTAATGCACTCATACAATTTTTATGCCACATAATAGAGTTAACTACATCTGCATTGTGGACCACCAGGGTCTGAGAGAATAGTATATGTAAATTATGACAAATAGTCCATAAAAACTTTCACGTTGGTTTTTGGTATGGAAATTGAAAGATTTTTTTAAAGTTAAAAAAGTGTATTTGTTTTAACTACTCAAAAAATAAACCTGACTTAAGAGGCAGCTTGTGTTGGAGTCATTGTTAGTGTTATTGACAATGTACTCCTGGTAGAATGTACTACACTCATAGTTTGAAGCCATGTATGTATCTAACTACTGTGTATAGTATTTTTGTGATTTTTTTAACATTTAATATTTATATCTAAATAACTGCTGGACTTGTGTTGCATTGGTTTACTACTTGTCCCATCTGGACAACCACAAACTCTTCGTGTGTACTATACTAATTATGTGTGTACTATACTAATTAATGGAGCCATACATCCATACTACTGTTTACACTTTAGTTAGGCCTACGTTTATAACATTGAGGCTTTTTTTTCATAATTTCAAAAAGGACAGCGCTTCAATCAATCATTTGATGCAGCTATGTTATTATATACAAAATAATTCAAATTTGTGCTATGTTTATCAAATAATTTCCAATAGCTATATGCAACGATTTTTTTTTACTTTTTAATAATGATAAAATTAATAATTTAGTGAAGAGATTTAGCACTCAATAAGTATCAGATAATCATATCTAATCTACTTTCTATAATAGAAATAAATCTATTGCTTTATGTTTTTAACTGTTTCATAAGAAATATTTTGAGTCAACATTTGTGTCTACTTCTACTTCATCATACAGAGGTCCTTTATTTAAGTCAATTTTTTCATAGATGTATTGACTTGTTTAACATTATAAGTTCTTGTGAATTTGACTCCAAATAGTAGTCCCAGGAAACTCCCAATAACACTTCCAATAACTAACTCTAAAATGTACATATTCATGTAGCATGAAGAGGGACATTGCTGAGGAAACTGCATCTATAAACAATTTATAACTTATAATACCTATAATTATTCTCAGTTTACATTATCAATATTAATCTCAAACATACTTGGTATATTTCAGCATTTGTAGTAACCGTCACATTCTGAATTTCTGAAAATAATATTCATAACACAAACAATACCAAAACACAAGTAGTGAAAATATATTAATATAATTATAATAATAGCACATTTTTACTCTTATTAACAGCCAATTATAGCTAATTATAACTTAACTTGATATGTCTAACTTCCAATATGTACAGTGTAGGATTAGTTATTGGAAGTTATATTGGGAGTTTTGTGGTGGTACTCATTCTGGGACTGGTCCTGGGACTACTATTTGGAGTCAAATTCACAAGAACTAAACATGTGAAAGGACAAACAGATTCATCTAATAAGAACAACGACTCCAATAAAGGACCTTTATATGAAGAAGTGGAAATGGATAAAAATGTTGAACTGAATCCAAACATTTCTTATGATATAGTTAAGAAAATATAATACTTCTGTTTCGTTACTTTTATACGTTAATATTATATATTGTGTGTATAATATATATTTGATTTCCACATAATTAAATTTTTTATAATAGAGGATAATGTTGACGTAATTCTCTCTGACATATGATTATCACACATTACAAATATCAGTATAATTATTAAAATACCTTATTAAATGTAAACAGTAGTATGAATACGTTGCTTCAACTGATGATAATATACACTTGCTAGAGTTTGTGGCTTTCCAGAGGCAATATGTGGCTTCAAATATTCATATGAGAAAGTTGTAATTACAGTAGCACGTACTCTACTACATAGTTGTTTCTATAAGGCTTACATCTGTTGTATTTCATAATAATGGTCATAGCAGCAGCAATATTAAATAAAGAATTTATTAATTATAGTAAACAGTAAATATGAGAAATATACTTATAAATACATTGCATAGAATGGGATGTAGATAGGAGGGGATTAAAGGGCTTAAACCCCACTCCTTAGACCCCTCTCACTTTTTAATAATATGTCATATTAAGTTTCAATCTCTTTCAGAAATTAGATAATAATAGCAAGAATTTATGGAGCTGCATGCTTTCTTGCACTAAAAAAGTTAAACCTTTGCACTCCAAATTTACAGTACTATAGCTCAGGTTTATCAAATATAGCAGCCTCCCAAAGTGTTCAACTGTTGTACAGAACAACTCACGTTCCATATATTTTTTTCAACAAAGATACCTTGCACGCGGTGTCTTTGCACACGGCACCGCATGCGCACAAAATGACAAAATGATAAAATGTACCTGGTGACGCACACTACTTTACTGAATGTTATTGATATTATGTTTGTGACCTGTTAGTGACAAATTAGCCTTTATTCCTGCAGGCCTCTCCTCCTTCAGGACATAGTTGCTCCACCTTGGGGTGTGGCTGCTCTTTGCTGGGGCGTGGCTGCTCCCCTGCTGCTTGCTCAACCCTCCAGCCCCACAAAGCTAATCATTTGTTGGCAATGAGACCGGAAACTCTTATAAGTTACGCCCCCTGTGGTCTCACGGTAGTGACGAGAACAAACAATTTGCAGTAGTTGAGCTTATTATTTTCACCGATTTAGTTTATTAGAAGCGATTAATGGTAGGAGTTTCCCGTTGAAGCTACTGGTGAGGTGAGTGTCACTTTAATGTTAAGACGTAGACAGCAAAATTACGTAGGCGTGGTAGGCAGTATATTTAAAAGGGGTTAGTTACTTAGTGGCCACACCCAAACTGCATCAATTAAATACCAACAAACGGCAATAGTTGTTTTAGATGGCAAAGTTGAGTGTTCAATTTTATATACCTTCATATTGTCAAACAAACACTTGTTGTCTATATACATCAACTTTTGTTTCATATGCAATAGACAGTCATATCTTTTGTGATGATTTTGTGTAGTGAACCATGTCATAACTGCATTGACTGTCTGCTCTTTTTCTAAAACAAAAACCATAATGCTGACACCCTTTCTTTTTTAATTCATTCCAGCATTATAGCTAGTAGCATTCATTTCATGTCATGTCAGTAGCTTACAGGGGTAAAAATGAAAAAATCGGGGATGTTTGTTTATTTATTTATATATATGGACGTACATATGTCATTTTGTACTTTGACCCTCCGTATTTTTGTGTTCGCTCCGTGTTCGACCCCGTCCCAAACTTCACTAAACAGAATCCTCCGGTTGAGCGACCATTACCCGTATCACCTTAGAAATTGAATTGTTTACGGCTTTGAATTGTTTTGCGGGTGCAGTTAAAACTCAAAATTGTATGGGAGCTCCATTTCTATTCGAGTTAGTGGCGGTGGTAAGTTAATGCGCTATTTGTCACAGTTATAAGCCCTACTCAACAGTATTTACTTAAAAATGCATTGTCCACTAGACGAACCACGAAGGTAAGTCTTGCGTAGGTATGTTCAGTTGTGTGAAAGAATTGTGCGTTACAACTACTATTAAGAATATCACAAAGAAAATTTTAAATAACGTGATTTGATTTTGTTGCTTCTTTTTCAATTCAAACTGTTGCGGGAGCGGTTACTATGACATTGAAACCCTTTTACCTTATACGTAATTTAAACTCGACTTTATTTTAATAGCTTGAGTGTTAGTTGTTAAAATCAAATTCAACAATAGTGTAGTTTAAAGCTCGCTCGCCATTTGTGCTCAAGCACACCACTAGTTTATTTATATATATGGACGTACGTATGTCATTTTGTACTTTGACCCTCCGTATTTTTGTGTTCGCTCAACGTTCGACCCCGTCCCAAACTTCACTAAACAGAATCCTCCGGTTTAGCGACCATTACCCGTATCACCTTAGAAATTGAATTGTTTATGGCTTTGAATTGTTTTGCGGGTGCAGTTAAAACTCAAAATCTTATGGGAGCTCCATTACTATTCAAGTTAGTGGCGGTGGTAGTTAATGCGCTATTTGTCACAGTTATAAGCCCTACTCAACAGTTCTTACTTAAAAATGCATTGTCCACTAGACGAACCATGAAGGTAAGTCTTGCGTAGGTATGTTCAGTTGTGTGAAAGTATTGTGCGTTACAACTACTATTAAGAATATCACAAAGAAAATTTTAAATAACGTGATTTGATTTTGTTGCTTCTTTTTCAATTCAAACTGTTGCGGGAACGGTTACTATGACATTGAAACCCCTTTACCTCATACGTAATTTAAAAACTCGACTTTATTTTAATAGCATGAGTGTTAGTTGTTAAAATCAAATTTAACAATAGTGTAGTTTAAGGCTCGCTCGCCATTTGTGCTCAAGCACACCACTAGTATAATTTATTATGTATAGATGCAATTTCCTCAGCAATGTCCAACTTGCCACACCAATTACAGTTTAGAGTTAGTTATTGGAAGTGTTATTGGGAGTTTTGTGCTGGCACTCCTTCTGGGACTAGTCCTGGGACTACTGTTTGGAATCAAATTCACAACTAAACATTTGAAAAGACAAACAGATTCATTTAATAAGAACTATGACTCCAATAAAGGACCTTTATATGAAGAAGTAGAAATGGATAAAAATGTTGAACTAAATCGAAACATTTCTTATGATACAGTTAAGAAAATATAATATTTATGTCTCCTTACTACACATTTATATTATATATTGTGTGTATATTATATATTTTATTTCCACATAATAATCATGTTTTAGATAGTAGAATAAAATGTTGATGTAATTCTCTCTGATATACATTATCACACAATGCAGATATCAGTATAATTATTTAAATACCTTACCAAATGTAAACAGTAGTATGAATATGTGGCTTCAACTGATGAGTGTAGTATACACTTGTTGAGTTTGTGGTTTTCCAGTGTCAATATGTGGCTTCAAATATTCACATGAGAAAGTTGTAATTACAGTAACACAGACTCTATTACATAGTTGCTACTATAAGATGGCCATCTGTTGTATTTCATAATAGTTGTCATAGCAACATCAATGTAATGGTAGTGTAGGAGTAGTAATTAAAGAATTTATTGAAAATTTAGCAAGTACATATGAGAAAATATGCTTGAAAATACATTATACAGTATGGGGTGTAAATAAGAGGTGCTTAAGTGGCATAAGCCCCCCTCCCCAAATCCCTCTGACTTTTTTAATGGTAAGTTCTAGATATTAAGCTACTATGAAAGATTAAAAAAGGATGAAAAAGAAAACCGTCAGAAAATAGGCATAACTGTAACAATTCTTTAATGTGTTTTTGTCTTCATATATTTAACCAATAAGGATTAACATAAATAATTACATTAAGATTATTAATCTTGAAGCAGTTTTATAATAATAATTCATACTTTTGTGTACTGATATGGCTATGATTCTCAGTAAAGTTTATTTAAGAGACAACTTTTATTTTGGAACATATTAAATTCAATAAGCAGCAGTTGAGTACAATAAACAGCAAGTAACCACAATCAACATAACTATTTTATGTAGCTACAATCTAACTACCTTTCAATTTTATAAAAGTAATAATAGAATATAGTTATATAGCTAGTACAAATAATGCATACACATTTTGTATTAATAAAATTTTGACTAATAATTTTTATATCCTTCATGTCATAACGTTATAAGCGCTTAATCTCTTTCAACAATAAGATAATATAGCAAGAATTTTTGAGCTGCATGCCTTGTTGCACTATAACTAATAAAAGAGTGAAACCTTTGCAACTCTCCCAATTTGCAGTAGTATTATCTCTAGTTTATCAAATATAGCAGCCTCCTCCAGGAGCATTGCACTGTTACAGAACAACTTAAGTCCCTTAAATGTGCCAGAATGCGACTTCGTTTTCCAGATAAATGCTAATCATTTTTTGGCAATGCGACCGGAAGCTCTTATAAGTAACGCCCCCTGTAGTCACATGATAATGACGTGAACAATCAATTTGCAATAGTTTAGCTTTACACTGTATTCTCAGCTATTCGAAGCGATTAATGGCAGAAGTTTCCGGTTGGTGAGGTTAGTGTCTCTTTAATGTTTAGCTTCTTATGAAGACAGCATTAATTATGTAGACTTGGTAGGCAGAATATTTAAAAGCGAGGGTTACTTAGTAGCCACACCCAAACAGCATCCATTAGATACCAAACAAACTGCAATAGTTTTTTTTTAAACAGTAAAGTTGGATGTTTAATTTTGTTTACGTTCATATTGTCAAACAAACACTACTTGTATACATCAACTTTAGTTTCATAAACAATAGATAGTCATAGCTTTTGCCGATGATTTTGTGTAGTGAACCATGTCATAACTGCACTGACTGTCTCTTTTTACTGCTCTTTTTCTAAATCAAAAACCAAAATGTTGATACCTCTTCTTTTTAAATTCATTTCACCATTATAGCAGCATTCATTTCATGTCATGCCTGTAGCTAAAGCATCGTGGTTTTATGAAGTGCTAGCTAACATTTATTATAAAGTACATAACTGGACAGTACTCCATCGGTCAATACTCCATCACAGTTCAATTTTTTTTTAGCAAATAGAAAGCAGTAGAAAGAGAGCAATTGGATATACACCATGAATTACATTAGCCCACAATGTACATTGATCAATGGATATAATTAATTTGAAAAGGAGTTTACTGGTACCATAAACTCCCTCCGTCCTGCATATGTCCCTACTATTGTTCATTATACAAGTTACATATCAACTTGCTCCAGCTACATATCGACTTGAAGGATACCGATATCATTTTGTCCTCGGTTGTTTTTCCACCTCCAATAATCAAAATCGTCTAATGAGCTCACCCATACTTATGGATATGCTGAGTCAGGATTTTTGGTATCGTCGTCCTTTTATAATAATAGCAGACCAAGCTCTTAGTAAGCCAAAGCTGAGCAAGTATAACATTAATTCATGACAGAATAGTATTGCATTTAGTGGTTATTCAATTTTTCTTCATGTTTGAATTATAGCTATGTAACTACCTTCGATATTAGTTAGAGTGTCTATGTAGTTTCGTTTTATTTCTCATGAAATCAGTTTTCATAGTTTTCATGATTAAATTACCTATTCACCAATTTTTACAAAATAGAATCTTTTGAAAACTTGTTTTGTTCTTAGTATTAATTTATCCTTCCTGATTTTGTAGCTGTTCATTATGTCAGTTCTACACAGTCAGATTATAGTGCTAATTATTGTGTGAATAATACAATACAATCTTGTAGAAATACAATAATAATATAACATTTTTCATAAGTAGCTCTTGCTATGTCACCACTTTTTGAAGAGAGCCCCCCAATAAACAATCCTAGATCTGCTTCTGAGGCTTCTCACCCTTGCTGCTTCATTGTACAAAGTCATGTAATGAACATATTTGTACTTTGTAATAGTTGTCATCACATTATCAATAGTAAGAGAATCAAATTAACAGTTCATACTTTAACTGCAAACTGTATACAACAGTTGAGAAGCATTATTTACCAAACAAGTTATGTGGCAAGGGCTTACAGGCCCACTTAAAATAGCAAGTTCTGAATATTAAGCAAAAAAAAAGAGAGAAAAAAGAAACCACATCACATTGCCTGTTATAATAAAGCAGCCGCTATATAACAGCTTTGGACTAACAATTTGACAGTATTAATAATTATTCACTAGACTTAAAATTGATATTATCTTTTTTTGAAAGATTTGTTCGCTATTCTCAAGCACAGTTAATCTACTGTTTCCTAAACAAACAACTACCACAGAATGGTGCCTGTAATAAGAGGGAATAATGACAAAACTCAACAAATTGATAGAGGACAATGAAGATGTTAAAAATGCTTTATGCTACACCATTCCTAATTTGCAAAAGTTGCGCATCAAATGCCACTATAATCTGAGGTGGTGGAGTCCCTACAGCTATCTGTACACCTATAGAGTGAACTAGTCTAACAAACCACAGCAGCAATCTAGAGTAGATTCAATGGGATTAACCAAAGTGACAGTTTATAGTAGCCAGCCCCCATCCCCCATGCCCTAAAGGGCTCCTTGAAGCAAATTTCTTGGGGCTTAATAATTATCAGGGATCATCAAACATTAGTTACCTTGTATTGTTTTCTGTAAGTTTTGCCATTTAACCATTATGTTAAGATATGCTTACATTCCCAGGCAAATATATATATATAATATATATATATATAGTATATATATATATATATTTATTTCTCACAACATAATACTATACGTAAATTGGTATATTAACTTATAAAACTTCCGGTCAATATTATTTAACAACAGGAATTGCTTCAAGAAATGCTTCCAATTTAAAAAAACTGAGGCATCCAGCTTGCATAACTTGTAAAACAATCAAAATGACATCTAAAGCAGCTGTTGGATATATTACGATCATTTTACTAACTGTTACAGCAGGTATGTAACTGAGCTAAACTAATCTATATTTACATTGACTGTGGTGTGTGTAAACATTAGGGGAACTGGTGGTAGACAGAAGTCCATGCCCTGGACAATCTGCAATTTTCAGATGTAATGTTCAAAATGATGATTTAGTTTGGAGATGGCTCACTGATCCTCCAAGACAATTCGTAGTTGCCAGTAATATCCAACCATCAAGTACTATGCGAACATTGGTGATAGGAGGAGTTATTGTGGTGTTTAATATAACTGAATATAGACTCAATCCATCAGTCATCAGTGCAGTGGCTATTGTTAGTGATCCAGATGTTCTAAATGGAGTAGCAATGACTTGTGGTGGACAGAGTCTGGTCATAAGAGTTTCACAAACTAGTAAGTGGATACCATATTAGGTGTAGTAAACACTTATATCTTGTTATTACAATTTCATCAACATAGTCATGTTTTATGCTATTACAGGCTTTGTACCTACAGCCTTACAAGTAGTACGAGTGTCACATAATGAAAGTGAAATTAACATTTCTCCAATTGGTGATTTTCTTGATAATACCTTCTACCAATTGTCTTCTACTATTCCAGTGGCATGGACAGGCCCCATAAAGCTTCGCACTGCAGAGAATGTTACATTTCTTTATTGTCAGCTTAACAGTACATATTTTATAGGTAAATTTGGATATACTAAATATTATAAAAAATACTTTATGCACAATGCTAATGTATTACAGACATGTGCATTTTAGAAGACAGCAATATAGATAGAAACTACACCGTATTTGTTAATGGAACCTGGGTAATTTCACAAAAATGTGATCCTCCAGAAATACAAGTGACATGTGTTGATGGTAGCTGGAGTGAAGATATTACTTGTCAAGAGATTACTTCTGATCAGAATACAAGCATAGGTATTTTAACATTTAGTAAACTGAGCTTTCAGTTTATGCAAATATAAATACTATTTCCAAAATAGAATCTGCTAATTTATCACTTCCAATCTTTAATATCAGCCAACATTGACTTGGTTAGCTGAAATTGTTACTGTAGATAAACCAACTGTTTTGAAATATTCCTGTCTACAAAGAAATTAACATAATATTTAGATGATACATTTTGAGACATTTTTTTCACTTTGTTTTGCCACACTTCAATAGTAATGAGTATTGTAACATCAACATTTTCAATATAATTATAGCTACATCTTTATTCAGGAAGTTCTATTTTATTTCAAACCATGATAATAATATTATCCACACTTGAAATAATGATCTTTGTTGTTGTTGGTATTATCTATATTAGGGGAAACGACTGCTACAACAGAGGCTAACTCCTTTGTTACAGTAAAATCAGCTACTACAATAAAAGACAACTTCGTTACAGTAAGAATTAGCTAATCCTTAATTCACTTTTACACTATATTAATCACTACACATAAAAACGCTATTACATCTGTTGTGTTTCTCCATCAGGGCTCAACTTCCTGTACTGACCACATGTATAGTTTGGGATCAATTATTGGAACTGCTATTGGATGCTTTATGCTGGCTCTTATTGCGGGCTTTGGCATGGGACTACTCAGTGGAGTCAGCTGCAACAAGAAAATGAAAGTTTTCAAACACTCTGGGGAAAGTTGCAATTACCCAAAGCACAGTATTGACTTGCATAAAAGACATTTCCATGAAGATGTGGAAGTAGACAAGAAAGTTGAATTGACTAAAAATGTTTGCTATGACACTGTAAAAAGAATTTAAAGCATTTGATGTTCAAAGTTAGCATTTAAAAATTGATGTTTGGTCTTATAATTATAACATTATTTTATGTCCGTTTTATTGATGCTTTTCATCAGACACATAATATTAAATTTAAATATCTGATGTTGCTGCTCGGCTATTCATTTGCACTTAATAGTATCAATAACAATAAACTAATTCATTTTCCATATCAGTACTAAATAAGATTTACTTTAAGTAACTGTAGACCCTACTAATTGGCCCTGGTCACCTGTAGATGAATTAGATAACTATAATATTATAGAGCCTGACAAATTAGGCTACACATATTCCAGCACCAATGGATAAAAACGCATACATACCGCCACATTGCCAGGACAAGCTGAAATTATTTGTGCTCTTCTAACAATATTATTCCTTATATAGCAGTTACCTGATTACACATGTCCTAATTTCGTGAATGAAGAAAAAACAGTTGTGGTATTCTCATGCTGTTATATATATCTTTATTAACATAAATTAATTTGTAACCATTATTATTGTAGCCAAGTAATGTGGTCTCATAACACAATTTCGATTTTGCCATATATGTTACCCCATCCCATGCTATGAATTTGTTAAAATATCCTGGTAGTATAAAAAAAACAGAATATCTAGCTCTATTATAGCTTACTGCACTAATAACATCATTGGGTCCTAAATCTTCATCTTCATTTTCATAGAAATTTTAAATATTGTGTGATATGTATTTATATAAGTACACAAGATAATTCACAACTTTTTCTTTTTTAACTCACCTATTAATGTATACAACAATGAACACAAAATTTTGAAATACTTTAAAGCAAGTATCAGTAAATGTAACTGAAATGCATACATCAGCAAATAGCTGTTCACTCATTTTTTGAGGACATAGAGAGCTGATATATTGTTTGGATTAGCTACATCTAAAAAGCTAGCAGAAAATATTGACAAAAAGCAATAAAGTAGTAGACATTATATCAATACAACTGATGTTATTCCTTATGTTATATCAGAATGATTCATACTCTTCTGGCTCCTGGTGGTTAATTTAGACTATTACTTAGCCTAACCAAAGTGTAAACAGTGTGGGTATGTGGCTTTGATTAATGAGAGTAGTACACATAAAATGTTTGTAGTTCTACAGATGGGAAGTTGTAAAGTAACAGTCTGTTTTTTTTAACTCTTGTGAGTGATATTCAATTCTAACATAGCTGTATATTTTTAAGTTAAACGTAACCAATACCAAACAGTATCTACTTTTTGACACAAACATTCTATAAAAACAAACATTCACAAAGTGTTACTCACTCTTACTTTAATGTGAGAAGAGTTGTCTGTTAAATATGTTTTCAACACTGAGGCAAACATTATGAGAGAACATGAATGAGTGCATGTTTATTCACAATTTTGGAATGACAACACCTCACTCAATCTCTTGATCTATATGCTGTACTTTGTTTTACAATTATTCAATCTATGTGATATCTCTTGCAACTGTTTCAGCTAGCTATGTGTTATGCACTAAAACTAATCACATGTGAAATAAAATTACATTCTTTTAATATTTTAATAACGAAAAAGACAATAATAATAAGTGTCAATGTTAAACAAAAAACAATTAAACATCTAGAGAAGAAATATAACAATTACTTTATGTTCTTAACTGTTTCATAAGATATATTTTGAGTTAATTCAACATTTTTATCTATTTCTATTTCATCATACAGAGGACCTTTATTTAAGTCAATATTCTTCATAGATGTATTGACTTGTTTTGCATTATAAGTTCTTGTGAATTTGACTCCAAACAGTAGTCCTAGGACTAGTCCCAGAGTGAGTGCCAGCACAAAACTCCCAATAATACCTCCAATAATTAATTCCAGACTGTAACTGGTGTGGCAAGTTGGACATTGTTGAGGACATTGCTGTGAACAATGCTGAGGACACTGCATCTATTAATGATTAATTATTAGAATAACGTAAAGTTATACAGTAAATTATATTCAATTATATCTCAAACATACTTGGAATATTTCAGCATTGGTAGTCACTTTCTGAAATTCTGAAATACAATATTGAAATCATAAAATAGAGAGATTCCAAGACAATATTAATGAAAATGAATTCTTATAATTTATGTACAATTATACATTTAGTAAATTGTTGACCAGAAGAGGACATTTCTTCTCATGCACATACTCTTCCTTTACTTGAATCAATGTGTGATGAGAATACTAATTGTACTCGAAGCTAGATCTAACTCTATAATTTACACTCATATTTGTAGGCGTAAGTTTAAATCTGATTCACTGTACCTGAATCAGTTTGTAAAGTTGTTAATGCCTGACAATCTATATTTTCACTCCATATTCCTTCATCCTCACAGGTCACTTGTATTTTGGAAGGACTACAATCTCGTGAAATTGTCCATGTTCCATTGGAATAGAGAGTGTAGTTTGTATCTTCATTATTGTCATTCAAAATACATACACCTTAATAAAACATACATAATAGCATCGCTTAACAGAAAATCCTTCTGAAATATTATATAGAAGGATAACAAGTATTTAAACAATCTTTCTACTCTTACCTAAATTGAATGTACTATTATACTGGCACTGAAAAAATACTATATTGTTAGGAGCAGTTAGTGTTATAGGACTTGTCCATGTTGTGAACATATTCGAAGGTGATGTTTGGTAGAAAATATTTCTAGCATTTTCATTAATAAATGGCTGAATAATCAGTTCACTAGTACTACTTGATTCTCTGCTAACTCTCAAAGCAGTAGGCACAAGACCTGTAACAACACAAATAGAAATGAACTTTTGTGGTAGCATTAACTAATGATATTAACTTACTTCTTCCTGGAACATTTATGGTAAAAGATTGCCCACCACAAGACATAACAGTACCGTTTAAGAGTTCTGGATTACTAACTGTAGCTATAACACTAATGTTGGAAGAACTAAATTCTGTAACATTGAAGATAACTTCAGTAGCTCCAATCTCAAGTGTTGTTAATCTTGATTGTGGTGGGAGAAGAGAGAGAACAATATAGTCTCGCTCTCTGCTTCCTACTGGGGTCCACTGCCATTCTAAATCTCCACCACTCACAGTACATCTATACATGGCTTCTTCACCAGGACAAGGACCTTTGTCCACCATTAGTTCTCCTGGTATCAAATAATACCAGATAATATGACATGTAAGCATTAGATCCAGTCTTTCTTACCAACCACAGATTTAGCTAGCTAAATAAAAGTTAAATAAGGGATGTGGGCAGGAGAATTAAAATTAATATTGTGCAAAAGATAAGATATTAGTTCCATATAATTTGTATTTTCACTATAGTCATAAATATTTACAAAATGCACAAATGTTTCAACCATTTTTACAATTGTCATCATCAGTGTGTCGATGATAATAATAATAGTCAAAAATAATGTCCTGAGGAACTTGCTGTTACGACAGAGCTATAACAAAAATAAGTTGTCATGAAAAAGTTATAACAAAAAAAAGTCCTGGCTACAAGCTATATTCTTGTTAGGCAATTATATATGGAGGCAATAAACCAGTATCCCTGTTCATTGATGGTCCACTCATTCTTATTTGCCAAGACTCTGAGTAACTGCTCTAGCTGATGGTGTGCACTGACTGCTCTCAAAGTTGTGATCTCTATCTTGGAGTGACAGAAGCACATCTAAAATACTATGTGCCAAATCCACTCTACTTAAAGAATAATGAAACTGGCAGAATTGCCAAGTTTTATGAGTAGCTACATGATGTAAATGCACAATCCATAACACCTAGTGCACATACATGATAAAAGTTTCTGTTCTGAAAAATACAAATAGTATTATATATTATACATTAGCTATATGTCTTGAGGAATGATATGTATGTGTCATACTAATAACTAGTCCATTTATGGCGTTTTAATTGTGATGTATTTAGCTAGACCTCCGGTATATGCTATCTTTAGCACTGCTGCCTAAAAAGTATCTATTGACAACCATAACAAAATAGTAAATTAGTGTATAATGCGTTGAACTAGTTTGTTAACCACTATATACAGTCTCATTGTCTCAACTCTTGTATCATCGCAGTTTACAGATTTTGTTATGGTTTTCAAAAGATTCTTTTCAGACCGTGTAGCCTTATATTAATAGTTATTTTGAATTTTACCTTTTACAGAAGAAAATATAAACAGACTTGCACAAATAATAACTACTTTCTTTAAAGGTCATTCCTACGTACTCTGGAATACTTAATCTGAAAGAAGTTTACAAGTTAGAATAATCTGCAAGCTATCACAGAGAGGGAGACTTGACTTTGAACACAATCTAGAACGCAATCTTGAACATAATCTTTCTAGAGTATTCGTGTACACTTCGACTTCCCTATATGATTATGTACTTTGACCCTCGTGTTTTTGTATTCCCTTTGTAGTCGCACCCATCCCATCATTACGAAGCTTTCAGTTCCGCGTGTAACTAGCTTTTTTGGTAACGCCCCCTATAGTCACGTCATAATCACGTGAGAAAATAATTTCTTGCTGTGATGGTATTTATTCTTGATGTGCTGCTGGGATAATGGGGTGCTGGAAGTGGAGTTTGGTGTTGAAATTATGATGTATCAAATTAGCTAGTATCACAAAAGTGATTCCCTTTTCATCAGTACAATCAATTATTCTCTCTAATGGACTGCTATGGCACTTTTGTCTCTGACATTGGAGGATATGGGTTTGGTGAGCAATATCTAACCAATAGTCAGTTCCCATACATCTATGTAAGCATGACGAACTGATCTTAAGTATTTCCAGAGTTGTTGCTGTCACTACCTGATTTGTAGCAGTGCAACCATGATGTCCAATATGAGGATGAAGAAGTTCATAAAACTTCCCATCAACCCAAACCAAACCAGAAGTTAAAAATATTTAAGGAAATTATTGATTTTCTGGAAGAGGTGCTGAAATTTCTGGAAAGAAAAGTTCATTTGGCAGAGTCTCTTGAAGTGGGGTCAAAACTTAATTCTGTAGCAGCAATGCAAATAAAATCAACAATTATGGGCAAAATATGAGAGTGCTTTTTATACTTAATTTTTGAACGACGACAACAACGGATCACAATTATTCAATCTCTGTGTGTATTTTCAATTATTTCAGCTTTGTGCTAAGTACATAACTTTCGGTAGAATAATTAAGATTTTTTAACATTATTAAACAACAAACAGTATAGTAATAGAGAAGATAGTACTAGTAAGTAAGTATAAATGTAAAACAAAAATCTACTTTTGTAATAGAAATGCATTTATGTTCTTAACTGTTTCATAAGATATATTTTGAGTCAGTTCAACATTTTTTGTCTGTGTTTACTTCTTCATACAGAGGACCTTTACTTAAGTCCATTTTTGCCATTGATGCATTCACTTGTTTAACGTTGTAAGTTCTTGCGTATTTGACTCAGAATAATAGTCCCAGGACTAGTCCCAGAATGAGTGCCAGCACAAAACTCCCAATAACACTTCCAATAACTAACTCTAAACTGTAAATGCTGTAGCATGAAGTTGGACATTGCTGAGGATATTGCTGAGAACAATGCTGAGGACACTGCATCTATAAATAATTAATAAATAGCATTACCTAGAGGTAATTTTAGTAACATTTTCAAACTTAATATCTCAAACATACTTGGTATATTTCAGCATTGGTAGTAGCTGTCACATTCTGAAATTCTGAAATACAATGTTGAAAATATAAAAAATAGGATTTAAAAAACACCATTAAAGAAAATGAATTCTTATAATTGATGTACAATTTTAGACCAGAATAGGTTATTTCTAACACACACACACGCTTCGCTTACTCAAGTCAATGTATGACTAGAACACTATTTATACTACAATCTAGATCAATAATTAAAATAATATGTTTTTCTAATGTCTTGTGTAATGCAGATAGAAATTTAATATTGAGAATACTATTATAAATATAATAGTAATGCTTGGAAGTAGTATTGTTTCCCAGTTGCATGTAGAAACAGATAATACTGACTCCTGCTAACTTTGCTAGTGTGCTAACAGTATATTGTAGTTGGTATGCATATTTAATGGCCTATGTATGTGTGAGAAATCTCTGACATTATTCAGTTAAATTAGCTAAGTTAATTTTGCTGTTCCTACCTGTACGCCCTGCCCGACTTGAGCCGGACCAATTTTGTGCAGCTATAATTGGTAAAGTACAATTTTGCCGCTCAGCAAAACATTGGTAAAAGTGTACAATTAATTTAAGTTGGCGTACCTAGCAGACAATTGATGGTGACCGCTCGCTGTGGTCATCTTGTGGTAGAGTTTCTGTTGATGTATTATTAGATGAGCTCTGCCCTTGGCTTCATTAATATATAGTTTCCTGTCTAATCAAAAAGTAGAATAAATAACTATCATTGTTCAGATTAGCCATTATTAATGATGAGATTATTAAATTTGTTTGGGTCAGGGGCAAACCCAGCACAGGGAGGGGCTCAAGTATATTCAAGTCATAAATACAAAATTTAATTAAACTGATTTGGGCATCAATATTTATAGTAAAATAATAAACTTTGTCACACTTAGAATGTGAGTGCAATTTTGGGAATGTATTTAATTTTGCATAGTTAATCTAGATTAAATATAGTCCAAAAATGAAGCTATGTTGGAAATGAATATCAATCTAAATGTTTAAATAACTACTGGACTTGTGTTGCATTGGTTTACTACTTCTCCCATCTGGACAACCACAAACTCTTCATGTGTACTACACGAATTAACGGAAGCCACATTCCATACTACCGTTTACACTTTAGTTAGGTCTACGTTTACAACATTGAGGTTAACATTATGGGCTAACACACATGAGAGCATTTGTATACATAATTTTGGAAGGACAAAACCTCAATCAATCATTTGATAATTTGCAGTTTTTACAATTATTATTCAAATTTTTGCTGTTATCAAATTATTTCTGATACCTATATGCTACGATTTTTTAACTTTTCAATAATGATAAAATTAATAATTTAGTGAAGAGAGTAAGCCAATAAGTATCAAATAATCATATCTAATCTACTTTCAATAATAGAAATAAATCTATTGCTTTGTGTTTTTAACTGTTTCGTAAGAAATATTTTGAGTCAGTTCAACATTTTTATCTAGTCCTACTTCATCATACAGAGGTCCTTTATTTAAGTCAATTTTGTTCATAGATATATTGATTTGTTTAGCTTTATAAGCACTCAAGAATTTGACTCCAAATAGTAGTCCCAGGACCAGTCCCAGAATGAGTGCCAGCACAAAACTCCCAATAACACTTCCAATAACTAACTCTAAACTGTACATATTCATGTAGCATGAAGAGGGACATTAGGAAACTGCATCTATAAACAGTTTATAATTAACATTACCTAGAGTTATACTTAGTTCATATTCTCAATATTAATCTCAAACATACTTGGTATATTTCAGCATTTGTAGTAACTGTCACATTGTGAAATTCTGAAAAATATAAAAATTCCAAAACACAAGTAGTGAAAATAAATCTATATAATCGATATACTATATACTTATAGTAATCTTTGACCAGAACAATACAATTTAACACTGCACATTCTTCATTTACCCAAACCAATGGATGAGAAGACCTCTAAATTAGAAGCTAGATCTAAGATTTCTTGTTCAATCTCTAAGAATTTCTTCCTAATGCCTTATGTATTGCACCTACAAACTACATTGCAGTTTTGCTGCATATTGAAGCAGATAATACTGACTCAACTTTACTAGAGTGTACTCACAGGTATGTGGTGTCCTCTTTAATCTTTAAGTATATACTTAAGTACAAGACAAAACTCAACCTTAATCAAGTTAAGCTGCTGCAGCTACATCAATACAAGTCTTTCACAACAGAAGTTTGAAAGTATCTCAATGTTATACAAAGGAAAATTATATTCAGTATTTTTTAGCAGCACTTCAGTACTTCATTAATCAATATCGATCTCATTATAATACAATGTTACTATTATACTTCATTAATAACATTTTTCTAAAGTGCATCTAGCTATATTATTAATGAAATGAATACTCATCTTATTCATATATTTATTGGAATAATTCTACATCTGTACCTGAAACAGTTAGTGAAGTTGTGGATTCCTGGCAATCTATATTTTCACTCCATAATCCTTCATCCTCACAGATTACTTGTATTCTAGAAGGAATACATTCTTGTAAAATTATCCAAGTTCCATTGGAATAGAGAGTGTAGTTGGTGTCTTCATTATTGTCCTTCAAAATACATGTACCTTAACACAATTAGTTGTAACTAACATAATTGTGATTACATTAATTAAGTCAAAGTCATACTGAAATGTATAAAAGAAGTTTGAAGAATTAAAAAAAATCCTTTCACTCTTACCTAAATTGAATGTACTATTATACTGGCACTGAATAAATACTATATTGTTAGGAGCAGTTAGAGTTATAGGACTTGTCCATGCTGTAAATGTACTTGAAGATGATATCTGGTAGAAAATATTTCTGGCATTTTCATCAATAATTGGCTGAATAACGAGGTCACTAGTATTACTTGATCCTCTGAAAACATTCAATGCAGTAGGCACAAAACCTGTAACAACACAATAAACTTGTGATAAATACAGATGAAGTTAGGGTAGCATAACTAGTGATATTAACTTACTTCTTCCTGGAACTTCAATGGTAAGAGATTGCCCATCACAAGACATAACAGTTCCATTTAAGAGTTCTGGATTACTAACTGTAGCTATAACACTAATGGTGGATGAACTAAATTCAGTAACATTGAAGATAACTTCAGCAATATCTCCAATCAAACGAGTTGAGATTCTTGATTGTAGTTGGAGAAGTGAGGAGACAACATAGTCTTCGCTTTGTCTTCCTACAGGGGTCCACTCCCATTCTAACTCTATTCCACTCACAGTACATCTGTACATGGCTTCTCCACCAGGACAAGGACCTTTCTCTACTACTAGTTCTCCTGTCAAATAATACCAGACAACATGTAAGCCTTAGTTCTAGTATTTGTACCTGTCCAGAGACTTAGCTAGCTCACTAAAAGTTGTGGGGGGGGGGTGGTGAGGGGGGGGGGGGGGTGAGATTGATACAAACTCACAATAATTGCTGTACCAAAAGTTAAAAATGTAATGTAAAATTTATTGTAGCTATTGTTTTAAACTTTGCAATAAGTGATCTGTATGAATATTTTTTCATGTATGCCAGTCATTATTTATTTAGTCTATACGAGGAACAACTTAGCTTCCATTGTATAAAATGGGGACACAGCCACCTCCTCCCCCACCCTATACTGTGGGTATGTCCCTGCTACTACTTGTTTTACGAGGGTACCATTTTAACCAGCGTACATGGTAATTTCTTCTATAATGTGTCAAGTTTTCTAGAGATTAATGAGTGTAAAGCTTAGATTAAGCACTACACTAGTTTTACCACCAAAATTCTTAGCACAATGTTTATGTTAATGAATATGTCTTCATTGCACAATAAGAATTTAATAGCTCTGCTGTCACTAGTCTAGAAATACTACCTAATAGTTTACTACTCTATTCTCTAAGAACCAGTTTAGTGGGCTCAGTTAAGACAGCATAATAGACAAAGGAATATTTGTAAGAGGCTCTGGCTACTCAATTGTGCAATGGCTGAACTAAAAATTGTGAACTTTATCTTGAAATGACACACTGACACAATTCTTAATACCTGCCACACCCACTTCACCTTTAAAGGATGACCTAGCAGGCAAAACTGCCAATTGTTTTTGGCAACTAGAACAAATACACAATGCACAACACTCAGTTCAAATAAAGTATATGTCCTGAAAAATACTAATTATTCTTATATATGTCTTGACTAATGTCACTATAATTCCAACAAATGTGTTTTTTTTTATTGTTTTAGTTCTAACAATAGGACTTTTTAACGTCCTCGTATAAGCTTTAGCTATTTGATGTTACCTTTTACAGCAGAAAATAGAAACAGGCTTGCACAAACTATTCCAAAGACCATGGCTAAGTCTTCTAAAACACTTAGCTATCTATTCCAGCAGGCAAAACAACACTACCCGATACGCAATCTAACTCGGGTTTGTTTTTGTTCGACTTGCTCAATAACTTCTGTACTTTGACCCTCAAGTTTTACTCTCTCTTCTATGGCGACCCAATTAGCTAACAGACTTGCTCTCAGAGGTCCTAGAATATATTTGATAGTTTGAAAGTCTAATGACCACACTATGTAATGAACAAAACAGTTTTGCATTATATAAAAGACGATTTAAATGCAGAAACATGCACATGATACTTCTTGTGTAGAACTTGTGATTGTCAGCCAGAACCCAACAATGAAGTCAATGGAATACTACTAAGACATCAATGGAAGTTTCAGTATTCAGGCAGCATTAAAGTTCTGGCAGCTTCTCCACTTTCATTAACTAGCTAAGCTAATTAAAAATAAATTTAGGAGACCACAAGTTAAACATAAAAATTAGCTACGTGAATTTCAGCGATCAACATTAGCTCGCCCACAATAACCCGTATTAAAAACGGTGTGTTGCAGTTGTGCCAAGTGTGCGTGACCTAATTAATACGTGAACTTGACAGACCCTTTCATCTTCTATCAAAGCCCTAATAATGAGACTATTCCTGTCGGCGACCGTACGTTGGGTAGTCGAACAAGCCCAATTACTTAACTTGACAAAAGGGATTGTTGTTTTGCTTCTCGTAGGACATGCCTGCTATACTAGCTAGATAACTAAGATTTTTAGCCTCTGACTTTAAAGTATGCTATTTAGAGTAGTGTATCTTTATGCTGGCTACAGCTTGCTCTTGGTATTAGCTAAAGAAAGCCAAAAAAAACTTTTTAGTATTGCCATTTCTGTGTAATAAAGAAAAATTGGTACCAGAGAGAAGTCCAACTTGTCCTGGTGATAGCACAGTTTACAGATGCAGTGTCACTAGTGCAAGAATGGAGTGGACTTGGACAACACAGTCTGGACAGAGAGAACAATTGTCACTCATAGTCTATCTCAAACATGAATAATAGATCGATCACTTCAACAAACCACACTTGTATTCAATGTAACTGATTTAAGTCCTACATACATTAATGTGCTAGCTACTGTATCAGATCCTATCAGTTTGAATGGGAATCAAATGGACTGCAATGGGCAAACTCTGACTATAGACATCAGGTTTATTAGTAAGTGTTTATATCAACTTGTATGTAGGACTCCTTATTAGAACATACTCACATGCTGTAGTATTTCTATGAATACATGGATAAGAAATCAGAAATGTGTACATGCCAATGCTAGCTAAATGATACTAAGTTGAATTATCCTATTAAATTAATGCAAAATAATAATGAAATAATTTATTTCATATAGATTTGTTACCCACAACTCTGACAGTAACTCAAAATGGAGAAGTATCTGACAGTAACTCAAAATGGAGAAGTGTCAGTATATCATAATGTGGAAGGAGATCTAGGCAGTGTTTTCTATCAAATAGGATCTGAAAGAATGGCAGTGTCTGGACCAATACTACTGAATCATTCAATACAATTCCCTTCTTTCATTGTCAGAACAACTTAACTTTTACAATAGGTAATTTGCTATTGCCCGAGTAATGTAACTATACTGGAAACAAAAAAGGGATTGTTTAAAATGTAAATTTTATAGAGCTGTTTTAAGCAATATAAACAGAGACATTTGATGTGCATCTAAACTTCAATATAGGTTACAGCCAAATGTGAATATTCATTGTTATGTACAGGTAATTGTATATTCAACGATAATATTGAAGACAGAAACTACACTCTCCATTTTAATGGAACTTGGATTATTTCCCAGAGATGTAGTCCTCCACAAATACAAGTGACATGTTCTAATGGGAGTTGGAGTAAAGATATCAGTTGTCAAGTGTATACTGCAGCTAGTCCAACTGCAGCAAATCCAGTGACAGCAAGAAATAGTCCAAGTACTAGTACAGGTGATCTCATTGTTCTTGAGGGCCATGTAAAAAACTTATTAATTCAATCAGTGAATATCTTTGTATACTTATTTGCCAATCTCCTAGTTTTGTTGAAGAATGTCAGTTTATTTTGTTATTTTCTCTCACTTTTAAGTAGCTATATTCTCATCTCAATGGTCTTTTGGTTCACATAATATTTACTTATTTGTTGAAGCTAGTAAAGTAATTATAAATAATAATCTAGTACATATTCTGTTACTATAAACTAACTAATCATCACTAGTTAATAAGCTATGTAAATATTAAAAAAAATTGTTGGCATTTATTGTATAATAGAGTCAAAAGAATTACTGGCTACAACAATATTTGCTACAACAAGTTTGGAAGAGTGCAGTGTAAGTTACTAATATTATTGTGATTATACAATCATAAGTACTTAGGTTAGATACATTCTAGAATTAATTGTCATAGAATTAATCGTTATATAATATGGTTGTGTGCTTAGACTTTACTTCCTCAAGAATTCCAAAATAATGGACCAATTATTATTGGAGGTGTGATAGGAACTTTTGTTGTGGCACTCACTCTGGGCATCCTGCTGGGACTAATCTGTTGAGAGATTGCGGTCACACGAAAGCTAATTAAAAAAAATAGCATACTATACTACACTACTTCTACAGTATCCAATTTTGTCTGGGGACAAAAGGTCTTCACTAAATGCCTGCTGAAATTTGATGCTTCTATTTAATCTGAACGAAAAGTGCAGGAAATAATATCCACAAAACAGTAAGTGCTACTATGAAACATCACCTGGCTTGCCACCAAAATAAAGACAAGCGCGGTTCGTTGCAAATTCCCCTCAAACAATCCTCTTATCCTGGAAAGTTTATTTTTACATAAAAATGTATCTCCAGTGGCAGCACATCATTAGCAAAGTAGATAAATGTGTGGAGAAATAGCTAAGTTAGCTACCCGTAGCCACAAGAAGGCACTTGAGACTTCAGAGAAAATTTTTATTGTAAGATTCTGGTCATCAGGACACTTTTCAGATATCCACAACGAGACATGCATCAATTAATGAAAGTATGTTAATTTAATTTTCCCTAACTCTGAACACAAATAATGACATTTACAAAAGAAGACCAAAAGTCCCGTCCCTAAAGTGGTCACTATTCAGAGGTTATACTGTATATCTTTAACTGAAAGTCATTCTGTAAAGTAAGAGCAACATTGAAATATGTTAATGTTCTTGATTGAATGATAAAAGAGTTAGACATCACAAATGTACCGAAGGACGATGGCTATCCATTGGCTACAATACATTAAATATACTATAATTGGCACAAAACTAACTGAGACCATTCGAAAAATGTTTTAACTATATTCACATACTACTCTAACTGCAAAAATATGTTAGAGATTTCTACCAATCCCACACTGCATTATTTAATGCAATTTGCTCAAATACCGAAGTTGTTTTTTGCTGTTTTTTTTGTTGTTTAATTGTTGTTTAGTTTTTCTTTTTCTTTTTCTTTTCATTATAGAGATGCACTGATATTATAGTTCATTTAATGAACAAGGCAAGTGTGTACTGCAACATCGATCCCGTGAGCAACTGAGATATCTTTCAAGCATCAGCTGTCTTATTACATGTACCATAACATACCTTATAGTAGATAGTGGTCGCATACATAGTCAGTAAATTGACTTGAAGAATTATGATTACAGTTAGATCCTTCACCAGGATGAACATAATGTAAACAAGTGAAGTATTTTGTTGACACGATATAATTATATATCTTTGATGTTCAAATATGAATCATAATGACATAATTGAAGCAAGGTAGCTAGAGTTTATTATGCTCTCTTTTGTTTTGACTTTTCATTCAAATAGATCCTTATTGATAATTTGTAAATTTTATGCCTTTATTTCTTTCTATTCTTTTAAAATTGATGCAAATATAATTGCTTAAAAATTTTAAAATAATTATGCCATAAATCATAATGTATCGTACATTTATGTACAATATGGATATTATTTTGAATATAATTGTGTGCAGTTACTAATGAATGTGTGTTAATAACTGTGGTAGACTAACGATACGACACTACACATTGGCTAGTAATTTAACGTAGTAAATTAAATATAATTGGCCTTCTAATCATAGTTTAGTTTTAGATGCAGTATCAGTAGCTAGTGGGAGATTAAATAGGAGCTATGCTCTTGTTAAAAGTCAAATAGTATCATTTGCTTATTTTCCATGATAGGTAGTCAAAAAAAATTGATGGAAAACTAAATATAGAAGCCATACAACTGATGTTGTACCTTATAACATCACAGTGATAAATTTTCTTCCGGTTCCTACTGTTAAAAATAGGGATGTTTGAATAATTTAGTTTTGGAGTTTAATAGGAGGCACTGCCTGGACACCCCAGTTTAAAGACTCATACTGTCTCAATAGTTAGTCGTTTACTAAAAGATATTTTATATGAAGAAACTAGCTAGAGGATATAAGCTATAAATAAAAAATACTCATTGGGATTATTATGTATTGGTGTGCAAGTTATGAACTCAAAGCAGGGTGTCCAGACAGCATCTGCTGGTCAACAGGTAAACACTTCATGAGGCGTAGTAACATATTGAGGTTAATTAAGACAATAATAAATAAGCTTAACCAACTGTACCAGAAATATGTGGTTTCAAATAATGAGTGTAGTAAACATGAAGAGTTTGTGGTTCTACAAATGAGGAAGTTGTAATCCACAGTAACACAACTCTAGTTGTAATTTAAACCCTTGCTATTAATATGTTCAATAACAGCTGCATCATTGCATAAATATTTACATTTTGACAACAAATTTTATGGAAAAAATACATTCAAAACAGCTACTCGTTTTCTTAAGTGTTATAGAATTTTTTTGATTAAAACTACTTATAACAAATTGTAGCTAACATTGTGGATAATACAAACGAGTGCAATAGCATTATTTTAATTTTGAAAGAAAAACACTGCTTAATCTATGTCCTATAATTTTACAATTATTCAATATATCTGCCACATTTTTCCAATTCTTTCAGCCATGTGTTATGCATTTAACCTCATCATGTGGAAAATCACAATGTATTATACTTTGTACTAATGGAAAAAACAGTGAAGAAAGTAAGCACTCAATCTGAAACAAATAAATTAACTATCTATAAGTGAAATATAACTATTACTTCATGTTCTTAACCGTTTCATAAGAAATATTTTGAGTCAGTTCAACATTTTTCTCTATTTCTACTTCTTCATACAGAGGACCTTTATTTAAGTCATTCTTTTTCATTGACGTATTGACTTGTTTAACGTTATAAGTTCTTGTGAATTTCACTCCAAATAGTAGTCCCAGGACCAGTCCCAGAATGAGTGCCAGCACAAAACTCCCAATAACACTTCCAATAACTAACTCTAAACTGTACATATTGCGGTCATGTGAAGTTGGATTCTCTAAAAAAGATTCCATACAAGAAAATACATTCTTAAAAACTACTCTGACAAAAAAAAATTCTTAAAACTATTTGACAATTTTCATAAATCATTGATTGGACGTCTAAATGTTTGATTTCCTCATTCACAACCTGCACAATATTCATTCACCATTTACATCACAAATCATATGTATAACAATCAATGTGGTAAGATTTCACATTTTTCATGTTTGTATCTAAATCTATATAAGTGTGGTTTCTTACTCGGGTGTCTGGGAAAAGTTATTAAACATGAATTTTTTGTACCAAATACAATTGAAAGTATAGTTGTAATTCTGATCATTACAATATCTTGAGGCCCCTCAATCTATATGATAATACACTTGTGTGGTGTCAGTAACGATGACGACCGATGATGACGACCGACAGTGTGTATTCAAGAATAATTCACGAGTTTCAAACGGTTCGGTAATCATTGTCATTACATGCTGTGTACAGTGTCGTCACATTCAGTAGATAGTGGTTAATTCTAAAAGTGGGTGTAATGACGAGGGAAGGTGGCGTAGGTTTCAAAAGAAAGGTGAAATTACGAAAGAGAAGGTCAAAGGTGACTAATTGGATCTAAAAAGTAGGTGGAATCGGCCAAGTAAGGCGGCATATGTTTAAAAAGAACAGAAGAGAATGCAAAAATGCGAGCAATTATTGTAACTAAAAAGCAGTGGAATTGACGAATAAAGGCAGGGGTCAGTTTCAAAAATAAGGGCGAAAGTACGAAAAAGAAGACAAAAAGCTTCACAAGGCTTCAGTTTATAATCATAGTAGTCTTCTAAGCTTTCTTATCCCCTACTTTCTATACTTCAGCTCTTTCTCTTGAGTCCAGTTGTATAATAGAAAGGGATGCAAATGGCTTTCCACAGTGCAAAATAATTGTGTAAAATGTTCTCATAAGCTAATTTAACAACTACAGCTTCAGGAACATGTTTTTACCATTATATCACTGAAACACAAGTGTTTAAGCAAGATGATTATACAATATACCAATTACCAGTACAATTTACTTCCTGTGTCTAATTGAGATGGGAAACCTTATACAGCAAAGTTTGAAGATGATGATGGCAAGACCGATTCCTATCGCAAGCCCTACCCATATAATAATATTCATGTCACCCGTGCCAGTACCAGTGCCAGAAGTGGATTTTCCTTCAACAGTAGTCCTGCCAGATACTGTTGAAACTGCTGAACTGCCAACTGTACCAATGATGGTAGTAGTAACTAGAAAGCCCACATTATTATTATTATTACAAAAATGTTGTGTTTTTTTCTCACCTGAGCTTATAGTTGAGCTAGTTGTATCTATCACTGGACAACTAATGTCTATACTCCAACTTGTATCATTACAGGTAGCAAGAATTTCTGAAGGGCTGCATCTTCTTGAAATAGCCCATGTCCCATTTGAATATAAAGTGTAATTTCTATCCTCAGTATCATCTTGCAATATACACGAGTCTGCAGGAATTATCAATGAACATGCATGTCAATGTATTATGTCTTATCTTAAATTAATATAATGAACTTACCTATAGTGAATGTGTTGTTATACCGGCAGTGGAAGAATGTAATACATTCAGGTGGAGTTACTGTTATAGGACTTGTCCATAGTATGGGAGTGTTTGATGAAGATAGTTGGTAGAAGACTCCACTAGTGTTTCTCTCCATAGCAGGCTGGATCACAAGTTCACTCTCATTATCTGATAGCCTAAATACTCTCAATGCAGTGGGAACAAGACCTGTGACAGTAACCAATATTCAAACTTACGATGGCTTATGTTCCTGCATGTGTGTCATTAAAATATCAAATTGGACTAGTGAATTTATGGTAGCTAACTTACTTTTCCCTGGAACGTTAATGGTATGAGATTGCCCACCACAAGACATAACTGTTCCATTCAAAAGTTCTGGATTGTTAACAGTAGCTACAGAAGTAACAGTAGATGACATAATAAATTCAGTTACATTGAAGACAACTTCAACATTTCCAATCATACGAGTTGATATTCTTGATTGTAGTGGGAGAGAAATGAGGACACTATAGTCTTCACTCGGTCTTCCTACAGGAGTCCACCGCCACACTAAATTTTCTCCACTTACAGTACACCTGTATATGGCTGTTTCTCCAGGACAAGGAGTTTGGTCTGCCACTAGTTCTCCTAGCATTCAACATTATCAGATTATATAACAGGTAAGCCTCAGATCTAGTCTTGTTCCTGAGTCTTAGAGCTCAACAAAAATGAGGAGGGGGGACAATGCAACTCACAATTATTACTGTATCAAAAACTTAGATAATGTAATGTAAAATACATTATAGCAAGAAAAGAAACATTACCAACATTTTTTTCCTTCACATTTTGCAAATAAGTGATATGTCTGATTATTATTTAATGTGTGAAAGTCATTACACAGTTTGTAAGTGGGGCAACTTAGTCCCCCCTCCCACTCCCACCTTGTGGCTATGTCACTGCTATCACATACTTATCAGTGTACATGGTGGCCTTATCTACATTGTGCCAAATTTTTGGAGATGTACCGAACTAAGGACTAAGCAGTACACTCAGTTTAAATTCTAGAAATCATGAAACAATGTTCCTGTTAATTAATGGGTATTTGTCAATTACCCTGCAATAAAATAGTAGTTATAGTGTCACTAGTCTAGAAATGGTACTTCATAGTTTGCTACTCTTTAGATTCACCAAGAACTAGATTAGGTGGATACACTTAAGACAACATAATGCACTATAGAATATTTATCAGAGAGGTTCCAGCTTCCCAATGGTGTAATAACTTCTAAAATTGCAAACTCTTGTCACTAGTGTTGAAATGACATGCACACATCTATTAATAATAGATTATTATTATTTTTGAAGAAGTGTAGCAAGTGCCATCACATTTAGTAGAAGGAAGTGCTATCAGTGTCACATTCAGTAGAAAGTGTTGGTTAATTCCAAAAGCGAGTGAAATAAGCGATTGAAGGTGTCGTAGGTTTAAGAAGGAAGGTGAAAATACAAAAGAGAAGGTATAATCGTAAAAAAAAAGCTGGTGGAATCAGCGAGGTAAGGTAGAGTATGTTTAAAATGGAAAGGAAGAGAAGGCAAAAAAACGAGCAATTAATCGATGAGTAAAGGTGGGGGTTAGTTTCCAAAAGGAAGGAGAAGTACGAAATAGAAGACAAAAGTTACTCAAAGTAGGACAGAAATTCAGAAGCAGGAGAGATAGACAAAAGAAAAGGGACTCCTGACTCAAGAATAAGAGCTGAATAAAAAAGAGGTGGGTTATAAGAAAAGCTCAGGTAGTTCAGAAAAAAGAGAGCAGGATAGGAAAACTTATGTAACCTTAACCAAAGGTAAAGAATGATAACTGAGAGATAACTTGTGCTACTACTTTGCAATACGTCAAGCGCTACTATTTGGCAGGATACTTGCTAGTATTATTATTATTAAAACTGTAAATGCAATGCAATACAATGCAATAAGCAAAAATAAATAAAGCATTAAGAAGCATATAGTGCTTTCACTCTACCCTAGATGCTCCCCATGAAGGAGGCAGAGTTGCCTCTCTGTATTTCAATTGAAAGGCGCTGCAGCAGGTAGGTGGTAGCATGCTCATCGCCTGTGTGCCTCATCATTCTGCTCCCAAGCTTCTCTAAAAGCATCTTAGATTTTGGCCCAATGACACCAGATGTCTCGATGGCTACAGGCACAAAGAAGTGAGTGACTGGCAAACCACTGTACTTTGCACGCTTTCTATCCTCGGCATGGGCTGCCACCTCACGAGCTACTGTTTTTGCCTGACTTATGTAAGATGGGGCATAGGTGTCAGGATATGTGGCATCCCATACAAGGAATTTTCCCACACTTCCATGGCACTGTTGTCACTCCATCTGGCCTCATCTCATGGAGCTGTGCAAGCCTGAGGGCTCCAATCTGCCACTTGTCTAGAAGTACTAACTGTTACTTTTATAGATTGTCCAATATCTAATTTAGTGGATACAGTTAAGACAGCATACTAGACCAAACAATACTTGTGAATGACTGCTCTCACAATTGTGAACTGCATCTTGAAATGACACACAGACATATATCAATGTGTGCCACACCCAGGTGCATGGTACAATTGTACAATGCACTACACTTAGTCCACCTTATAAAATTATCTGTTCTAAAAGAATGCAAAATAGTATTATGTGTATTGTATCCTGTGAACTCATAGCATAATATGTGGTATTACACTAGTTCTTTTACTGTTGTTTTGGTTATAGCATTGTGCCATTGTGTAGCTATATGCTTTACCCTTACATCCCTGATTTACCTTTTACAGAAGAAAGTAGAAAAAGACCTGTACATATAATAACTGCTTAAAAGATCATGCCTATTTCCTCCAAAACTTTATTGGCGAACTAGCAGGGAACACAATCGAATTTTTGTTTACTCGTACAGCATTAGACTTTGACCCTCAAGTGTTCGTATTCTCTATTCGATATACGTACTCTCATCCTCGAACAGAATTTTTTAGATAAGCGATACTTACCATATATTATATTCCGAGGAAATCTGTATTAGGAATCTGCAGAATGTAGCTTAAAGATAGTACTACTTTGGCGCTCTACCAAGAAATAGTCTGGCGTTACCTAAACGCTGCGCTAGTGATTTGGCTACGCTAGATGTAAGACTATAGCAGAAACTTGTTGGTGACAGCTCGTGCGCGGTCATCTCGCGATAAAGTTTCTGTTGATGTATTTTCGTCCAATCCAGCCACTACAGTATTAGATGAGCTCTGCCCTTGGGTTCATTAGTATGGCCTGTGTTCTCTAACATTTATGCTAAGTGCTTTGAAGTCCAAGCTCTTGAAGTGATCCTGCATTTGTGAGTTAGCTAGATGATAGTTATCTAGATTTTTTAAACCGGACGAGTTATTAAAATATACAATAATGGCTTGAAGTAATAGAGTTTAAAGCGCAACTTCTGATTCTTGCTTCCACTGTTCCTGCAGAAATTAACACAATATTTTGCATAACAATTTAATGATCAAAATCTTGCATGATTACAAATAAATATTTATTTCATCAATTTTAAGTTTTAATTTTGACAAAATATACATTTAAAACTGGAAGCACAAAAATTATTAATTATTTCTATTGTGCTAGTTCTTTATAAGTAGTACTAGTTGTTTAATACACCCTGCTTTTCTCTTGATCATGGACACAACTACATCCTGTTCAGGCCACGCCCAGGCCTAACCAATTTTTTGGAGCCCAAGCCGCCTCTGTTTTGTGTTAATACAAGTGAATAAATATATGTGTGTGGAAAAGTTTTATGTATTGGTACTGCTTAGCTACATAAAATTTTGAAACATTTGACTAACACTTTTCCTAAGTAACTGATGCTGTTTTTTTTTGTTTCACTTATCAAAACTATACATACATATTTAATCCACAATATAATACCATATGATAATTATTCATTTATATACATAATATGTACTTTATATATTATATCTAGCTTTACCTATATAGAAATAATATCTATCTGTCCAATATGTTCATCTGTCTGTCTATCTGTCTGTCTGTGTCTCTCTGTCTGACTCTTTTGGCCAGTATTTAGAGAACCAGATTCCCTTCAGTTCATTAACATTTTCCCTGAACTACTTTAGCTAGTTACACCAATACTCATATATGGTAAATACAAACTGCCACAATTCGAAACATACTGAAACTGATTTAGATTTCATAGCAAGCTCTTTTGCAACACTGTTATTAAAGTTCTAGAGGTCTAAAATAACCACTTATAACTAGTCAGACTTTCTATCTCAGCACAAGAAGAAAGGTCAGGTCGGTGTATCAACCTATATGCTTATTAGAATAAGATAGTAACATGCATTACTGCTTTATTCAGAATGTTGAAATAATGAAAGTAGATCACACAGGATTAATTAAGATTAGCATATGCCCCCCCAAAATAAAGCATCCAGAAAGAAATTCAGTGATAAGAAGGTAATCAACTTTTAAATTTACTGGCTAAAATGAACACAAGTTAAAAGTATTATTCCTTTACTAAGTACAGTAAACATTTCTTCAACCCATGTATCGTATTTTTTATTTGCATGTTCATAAAAGTAATAATAATGATACTCAAAAAGGAAGAACATTTAAGTCACTTCAGCTATAAACTTAAATTACATGAAATGACTCAATCACTGCTGATCCTTATAGACACTCTACGGCATGTTTATAATATATATTTGAAATGTAAGCTACAAAATGTTAACTTATATCTAAGTTTTGAGCTCAAAGAATGAACAATACCTTGTTCTAAAATGAAAGAAGTAAATCAATGCACTCATACAATATTTTTATGCCACATAATAGAGTTAACTACATCTGCATTGAGGACCACCATGGTCTAGAGAATAGTATATGTAAATTATGACAAATAGTCCATAAAAACTTTCACGTTGGTTTTTGATATAGAAATTGAAAGATTTTTTTTAAGTTATAACAGTGTATTTGTTTTAACTACTCAAAAAATAAACCTGACTTAAGAGGCAGCTGTGTTGGAGTCATTGTTAGTGTTATTGACAATGTACTCCTGGTAGAATGTACTACACTCATAGTTTGAAGCCATGTATGTATCTAACTACTGTGTATAGTATTTTTGTGATTTTTTTAAGGCTTATTGTGAGCTAACATTGAGAAATAACAGTGATTAATGTATTTATAAACAATTGTAGTAAATGTTGTTAGAAAAATGGTATTACAACGAAACTTTGATACTATGTGCTATGTCTTTCCAATTATTCAATCTAGTATATATATATACTATGTCGATAATTTGAAATAAAGAATGAAAATACATGGTAAATATACTGAAATTTTGTCGATAAAACTTGCACTTTACAATCTATGTATTGTATTTTATATTTTGTTTGGACATCAATTAATAGTAAATGGATCAACTTTGTCACATTTTAGAATGAGTGTAATTGTGGGAATGTATTGTATTTTGCATAGTCTTTTTTTTGGTCAAAAAAACACTGCTCAGTACTACATTACGTAGACTCCAAATATGTAGCTATGTTTGAAATGAATATCAATTTAAATATCTAAATAATTGCTGGACTTGTGTTGCATTGGTTTACTACTTCTCCCATCTGGACAACCACAAACTCTTCGTGTGTACTACACTAATTAATGGAGCCATAAATCCATACTACTGTTTACACTTTAGTTAGGCCTACGTTTGTAACATTGAAGCTAACATAGCAGCCTAACACATGTTAGTGCATTTTTTTTCATAATTTCAAAGGACAGCGCTTCAATCAATCATTTGATGCAGCTATGTTATTTTATACAAAATAATTCAAATTGTGCTATGTTTATCAAATAATTTCCAATAGCTATATGCAACGATTTTTTTTTACTTTTTAATAATGATAAAATTAATAATTTAGTGAAGAGATTTAGCACTCAATAAGTATCAGATAATCATATCTAATCTACTTTCTATAATAGAAATAAATCTATTGCTTTATGTTTTTAACTATTTCATAAGAAATATTTTGGGTCAGTTCAAGATGTCTATTCCTACCTCATCATACAGAGTACCTTTACTTAAGTCAATTTTTTTCATAGATGTATTGACTTGTTTCACATTATAAGTTCTTGTGAATTTGACTCCGAATAGTAGTCCTAAGACTAGTCCCAGAATGAGTGCCAGCACAAAACTCCCAATAACACTTCCAATAACTAACTCTAAAATGTACATATTCATGTAGCATGCAGAGGGACATTGCTGAGGAAACTGCATCTATAAACAGTTTATAATTAATATTACCTAGAGTTATACTTAGTTCATAATCTCAATATTAATCTCAAACATACTTGGTATATTTCAGCATTTGTAGTAACTGTCACATTCTGAAATTCTGAAATTAATATTCATAACACAAACAATACCAAAACACAAGTAGTGAAAATATATTTATATAATTATAATAATAGCACATTTTTACTCTTTTTAACAGCCAATATAGCTAATTATATCTTAACTTGATATGTCTAACTTCCAATATGTACAGTGTAGGATTAGTTATTGGAAGTGTTATTGGGAGTTTTGTGGTGGCACTCACTCTGGGATTAGTCCTGGCACTAGTCAAATTCACAAGAACTAAACATGTGAAAGGACAAACAGATTCATCGAATAAGAACAACGACTCCAATAAAGGTCCTTTATATGAAGAAGTGGAAATGGATAAAAATGTTGAACTGAATCCAAACATTTCTTATGATATAGTTAAGAAAATATAATACTAATGTTTCGTTACTTTTATACGTTAATATTATATATTGTGTGTATAATTATATATTTGATTTCCACATAATTAAAATTTTAATACAGTAATAGAAGATAATGTTGATGTAATATTATCTGACATTATGATTATTACACATTACAAATATCAGTATAATTATTAAAATGCCTTATTAAATGTAAACAGTAGTATGAATAAGTGGCTTCAACTGATGAGTGTAGTATACACTTGTTGAGTTTGTGGTTTTCCAGTGTCAATATGTGGCTTCAAATATTCACATGAGAAAGTTGTAATTACAGTAACACAGACTCTATTACATAGTTGCTACTATAAGATGGCCATCTGTTGTATTTCATAATAGTTGTCATAGCAACAGCAATGTAGTGGTAGTGTAGGAGTAGTAATTAAAGAATTTATTGAAAATTTAGCTAGTACATATGAGAAAATATGCTTGAAAATACATTATACAGTATGGGGTGTAAATAAGAGCAATAGTTTAGCTTTACACTGTATTCTCAGCGATTCGAAGCGATTAATAGTTTCCGGTTGAAACTACTGGTGAGGTTAGTGTCTCTTTAATGTTTAGCTTCTTATGAAGACAGCATTAATTACGTAGACTTGGTAGGCAGAATATTTAAAAGCGAGGTTACTTAGTGGCCACACCCAAACAGCATCCATTAGATACCAAACAAACTGCAATAGTTTTTTTTTTTAACGGTAAAGTTGGGTGCTTAATTTTGTTTACGTTCATATTGTCAAACAAACACTACTTGTATACATCAACTTTAGTTTCATATACAATAGATAGTCATAGCTTTTGCCGATGATTTTGTGTAGTGAACCATGTCATAACTGCACTGACTGTCTCTTTTTACTGCTCTTTTTCTAAATCAAAAACCAAAATGTTGATACCTCTGAATTACATTAGCCCACAATGTACATTGATCAATGGATATAATTAATTTGAAAAGGAGTTTACTGGTACCATAAACTCCATCCGTCCTGCTTATGTCCCTACTATTGTTCATTATACAAGTTACATATCAACTTGCTCCAGCTACATATCGACTTGAAGGATACCGATAACATTTTGTCCTCGGTTGTTTTTCCACCTCCAATAATCAAAATCGTCTAATGAGCGCACCCATACTTATGGATATGCTGAGTCAGGATCTTTAGTATCGTCGTCCTTTATAATATAGCTGACCAAGCTCTTAGTAAGCCAAAGCTGAGCAAGTATAACATTAATTCATGACAGAATAGTATTGCATTTAGTGGTTATTCCATTTTTTTAAATTATAGCTATGTAACTACCTTCAATATTAGCTAGATATGAAGTTTCGTTTTTTTCTCATGAAATTAGTACTCATAGTTTTCATGATTAACTTACCTATTCACCAATTTTTACAAAAAAAATCTTTTGAAAACTTGTTTTGTTCTTAGTTTTAATTTTTCCTTCCTGATTTTTTGTAGCTGTTCATTATGTCAATTCTACACAGTCAGATTATAGTGCTAATTATTGTGTGAATAATACAATACAATCTTGTAGAAATACAATAATAATATAACATTTTTCATAAGTAGCTCTTGCTATGTCACCACTTCTTGAAGAAAGCCCCCCAATAAACAATCCTAGATCTGCTTCTGAGGCTTCTCACCCTTGCTGCTTCATTGTACAAAGTCATGTAATGAACATATTTGTACTTTGTAATAGTTGTCATCACATTATCAATAGTAAGAGAATCAAATCAACAGTTCATACTTTAACTGCAAACTGTATACAACAGTTGAGAAGCATTATTTACCAAACAAGTTATGTGGCAAGGGCTTACAGGCCCACTTAAAATAGCAAGTTCTGAATATTAAGCAAAAAAAAAAGAGAGAAAAAAGAAACCACATCACATTGCCTGTTATAATAAAGCAGCTGCTATATAACAGCTTTGGACTAACAATTTGACAGTATTAATAATTATTCACTAGACTTAAAATTGATATTATCTTTTTTTGAAAGATTTGTTCGCTATTCTCAAGCACAGTTTATCTACTGTTTCCTAAACAAACAACTACCACAGAATGGTGCCTGTAATAAGAGGGAATAATGACAAAACTCAACAAATTGATAGAGGACAATAAAGATGTTAAAAATGCTTTATGCTACATCATTCCTAATTTGCAAAAGTTGCGCATCAAATGCCACTATAATCTGAGGTGGTGGGGAGTCCCTACAGCTATCTGTACACCTATAGAGTGAACTAGTCTAACAAACCACAGCAGCAATCTAGAGTAGATTCAATGGGTATAACCAAAGTGACAGTTTATAGTAGCCAACCCCCATCCCCCATGCCCTGAAGGGCTCCTTGAAGCAAATTTCTTGGGGCTTAATAATTATCAGGGATCATCAAACATTAGTTACCTAGATATATTGTTTACTTGTATTGTTTTCTGTAAGTTTTGCCATTTAACCATTATGTTAAATTCCCAGGCAAATATATATATATTTCTCACAACATAATACTATACGTAAATTGGTATATTAACTTATAAAACTTCTGGTCAATATTATTTAACAACAGGAAATGCTTCAAGAAATGCTTCGAATTTAAAAAAACTGAGGCACCCAGCTTGCAAAACTTCTAAAACAATCAATATGACATCTAAAGCAGCTGTTGGATATGTTACTATCATTTTACTAACTGTTATAACAGGTATGTAACTGAGCTAAACTAATCTATATTTACATTGACTGTGGTGTGTGTAAACATTAGGGGAACTGGTGGTAGACAGAAGTCCATGCCCTGGACAATCTGCAATTTTCAGATGTAATGTTCAAAATGATGATTTAGTTTGGCGACGGCTCACTGATCCTCCAAGACAGTTTGTAGTTGCCAGTAATATCCAACCATCAAGTACTATGAGAGCATTGGTGATAGGAGGAGTTCAAGTAGTGTTTAATATAACTGAATATCAACTCAATCCATCAGTCATCAGTGCAGTGGCTATTGTTAGTGATCCAGATGTTCTAAATGGAGTAGCAATGACTTGTGGTGGACAGAGTCTGGTCATAAGAGTTTCACAAACTAGTAAGTGGATACCATATTAGGTGTAGTAAACACTTATATCTTGTCATTACCATTTCATCAACATAGTTATGTTTTATGCTATTACAGGCTTTGTACCTACAGCCTTACAAGTAGTACGAGTGTCACATAACAAAAGTGAAATTAACATTTGTCCAATTGGTGATTTTCTTGATAATACCTTCTACTAATCCAGTGGCATGGACTGGCCCCATAAAGCTTCGCACTGCTGAGAATGTTACATTTCTTTATTGTCAGCTTAGCAGTACATTTTTTATAGGTAAATTTGGATATACTAAATAATTATAAATATTATAAAAAATACTTTATGCACAATGTTAATGTATTATAGACACATGCATTTTAGAAGACAGCAATATAGACAGAAACTACACCATATTTGTTAATGGAACCTGGGTAATTTCACAAAAATGTGATCCTTCAGAAATACAAGTGACATGTGTTGATGGTAGCTGGAGTGAAGATATTACTTGTCAAGAGATTACTTCTGATCAGAATACAGGCATAGGTATTTTAACATTTAGTAAACTGAGCTTTCCGTTTATGGAAACATAAAGACTATTTCCAAAATAGAATCTGCTAATTTATCACTTCCAATCTTTAATATCATAGCTGAAATTGTTACTATAAATAAACCAACTGTTTTGAACTATTCCTGTCTACAAAGAAATTAAAATATACTTAGATGATACATTTTGAGACATTTTTTCACTTCGTTTTGCCACACTTCAATAGTTATGAGTATTGTAACATCAACATTTTCAATATATTATAGCTACATCTTTATTCAGGAAGTTCTATTTTATTTCAACCATGATAATTATTATTATCCACACTTAAAATAATGATCTTTGTTGTTGCTGGTTTTATCTATATTAGGGGAAACGACTGCTATAACAGAGGCTAACTCCTTAGTTACAGTAAAATCAGCTACTACAATAAAAGACAACTTTGTTACAGTAAGATTTAGCTAATCCTTAATTCGCTTTTACACTGTATTAATCACTACACATAATTACTCTATTACATCTGTTGTGTTTCTCCATCAGGGCTCAACTTCCTGTACTGACCACATGTATAGTTTGAGATCAATTATAGGAACTGCTATTGGATGCTTTATGCTGGCTCTTATTGTGGGCTTTGGCATGGGACTACTTAGTAGAGTCAGCTACAACAAGAGAATGAAAGTTTTCAAACACTCTGGGGAAAGTTGTAATTGCTCAAAGCACAGTATTGACTTGCATAAAAGACCTTTCCATGAAGATGTGGAAATAGAGAAGAAAGTTGAATTGACTCAAAATGTTTGTTATGACACTGTTAAAAGAATTTAAAGCATTTTATGTTCAAAGTTAGCATTTAAAAATTGATGTTTGGTCTTATATTTGTAACATTATTATATATCCGTTTTATTGCTGCTTTTCGTCCGACACATATATTAAATTTAAATATCTGTTGTTGCTGCTAGGTTATTCATTTACTCTTAATAGTATCAATAACAATTAATTAATTCATTTTCCATATCAGTACTAAATAAAATTTGTTGTAAGTAACTGTAGACCCTACTAATTGGTCCTGGTCACCTGTAGATGAATTATTTTAATAGATAACTATATAGATCCTGACAAATTAAGCTACACATATTCCAGCACTAATGGATAAAAACACAATATACTGCCACATTGCCAGGACAAGCTGAAATTATTTGTGCTCTTCTAACTATATTATTATTCCTTATATAGCAGTTACCTGATTACACATGTCCTAAATTAGTGAATGAACAAATAGCAATTGTGGCATTTCCACGCTGTTATATATTTTTTATATATAACATATAATATAATTGTAACCATTAATATTGTAGCCAAGTAATGTAGTCTCATAACACAATTTTGATTTTGCCAAATATGTTGCCTCATCTTATGCTGTAATACTATGAATTTGTTAAACATAACCAATACTAAACAGTATCTACTTTTTGACACAATCATTCTATAAAAACAAACATTCACAAAGTGCTACTCACTCTTACTTTTTTGTGTGAAGAGTTGTCTGTTAACTATATTTACAACACTGAGGCAAACATTATGAGAGAACATGCATGAGTGCATGTTTATTCATAATTTAGAATGACAACATCTCACTCAATCTCTTGATCTATACACTGTACTTTTATTTTACAATTATTCAATCTAATAAGTGTCAATGTTAAACAAAAAACAATTAAACATCTAAAAAAGAAATATAACAATTACTTTATGCTCTTAACTGTTTCATAAGATATATTTTGAGTTAATTCAACATTTTTATCTATTTCTACTTCTTCATACAGAGGACCTTTATTTAAGTCAATATTGTTCATAGATGTATTGACTTGTTTAACATTATATGTTCTTGTGAATTTCACTCCAAATAGTAGTCCCTGGACCAGTCCCAGAATGAGTGCCACCACAAAACTCCCAATAACACTTCCAATAACTAATTCCCAAATATTGTACAAAAGATATTAGTTCCATAGAATTTGTATTTTCACTATAGTCATAAATATTTACAAAATTCACAAACATTTCAACCATTTTACAATGGTCATCATCAGTGAGTGGATGATAATAATAATAGTCAAAAAATAATGTCCTGAGGAACTTGTTGTTATGACAGAGCTATAACAAAAATAAGTTGTCATGACAAAGCTATAACAAAAGAAAGTCCTGGATGCAAGCTATATTCTTGTTAGGCAATTATATACTGGAAGCAATAAACCAGCATCCCTGTTCATTAATGGTCCACTCACTCTTATTTGCCAAGACTCTGAGTAACATCTCCAGCTTCTCAATGGGGCATTGCCATCTCTCAAAGTTGTGAATTCTATCTTGAAGTGACAGAAGCACATCTAAAATACTATGTGCCACACCCACACCACTTACAAAGAATGACAAAACATGCAGAATTGCCAAGCTTTATGAGTAGTTACATGTTGTAAATGCACAATCCACAACACCTAGTGCACATGATAAAAGTTTCTGTTCTGAAAAATACAAATAGTATTGTATTAACTATATATTATGTCTTGAGGAATGATATGTATGCGTCATCCTAATAACTAGTCCTTTTTTGGTGTTTTAATTGTAATGTATTTAGACCTCCCGTATATGCTATCTTTAGCACTGCTGCCTGAAAAGTATCTATTGACTAACATAACAAAATAGTAAAGTAGTGTATAATGCATTTAACCACTATGTACAGTCTTATTGTCTCAACTCTTTTATCATTGCAGTTAACAGATTTTGTTATGGTTTTCAAAGGATTCTTTACAGACCGTGTAGCCCTATATTAATAGTTATTTTACCTTTCACAGAAGAAAATATAAACAGACTTGCACAAATAATAACTACTTTAAAGGTCATTCCTAGTACTCTGGAATACTTAATCTGAAAAGAGTTTACAAGTTAGAATAATTTGCAAGCTATCACAGAGGGGGAGGAGACTCGATTTTCAACACAATCTAGAACGCAATCTTGAACATAATCTTTCTGGAGTATTCGTGTACACTTAGACTTCCCTATATGATTATGCACTGTGACCATCGTGTTTTTGTATTCCCTTGGTAGTCGCACCCATCCCATCATTAAGAAGCTGCCAGTTCCACGTGTAACTAGCTTTTTTGGTAACGCCCCCTATAGTCACGTCGTAATCACGTGAGAAAATAATTTCTTGCTGCCATGGTATTTATTCTTGATGTGCTGCTGGGATAATAAGTGCTGGAAGTGGAGTTTGGGGATACAAACATAATAATCAAATTAGCTAGTATCATACAAGTGATTCCCTTTTCATCAGTACAATCAATTATTCTCTCTAATGGACTGCTATGGAACTTTTGTCTCTGACATTGGTGGATATGGTTTTGGTGAGCAATATCTAACCAATAGTCAGTTCCCATACGTCTATGTAAGCATGACAAACTGATCTTAAGTATTTCCAGAGTTGTTGCTGTCACTACCTGATTTGTAGCAGTGCAATCATGATGTCCAAGAAGAGGATGAAAAAGTTCATAAAGTTTCCCATCAACCCAAACCGAACCAGCAGTTGAAATATTTAAGGAAGCTATTGATTTTCTGAACGAGGTGCTTCATTTTCTGGAAAGAAAAGATCATTTGGCAGTCTCTTGAAGTGGGGTCAAAACTTTATTCTGTAGCAGTAATGCAAATAAAATAAATAAAATTATGGGCAAAATATAAGAGTGCTTTTTATACTTAATTTTATAAGGACAACAACACATCACAATTATTAAATCTTTGTGTGTATTTCCAATTATTTAAGCTTTGTGCTAAGCAGTTAACTTCCTGTAGAATAATTACGATATTTAACATTTTAAACAACAAACAGCAGATAGTACTAGTAAATAAGTATAAATGTAAAACAAAAATCTACTTTTTATAATAGAAATACAACTATTATTTTATGTTCTTAACTGTTTCATAAGATATATTTTGAGTCAGTTCAACATTTTAGTCTGTGTTTACTTCTTCATACAGAGGACCTTTACTTAAGTCCATTTTTGTCATTGATACATGTTGTTTAACGTTGTAAGTTCTTGTGTATTTGACTCCAAATAATAATCCCAGGACTAGTCCCAGAATGAGTGCCAGCACAAAACTCCCAATAACACATCCAATAACTAACTCTAAACTGTAAATGCTGTAGCTGCATGAAGTTGGACATTGCTGAGGATACTGCTGAGAACAATGCTGAGGACACTGTATCTATAAATAATTAATAAATAGCATTACCTAGAGGTATTTAGTAACATTTTTAAACTTAATATCTCAAACATACATGGTGTATTTCAGTATTGGTAGTAGCTGTCACATTCTGAAATTCTGAAATACAATGTTGAAAACATAAAAAATGTAATTCAAAAAACACCATAATACTATTCTTATAATTGATGTACAATTATAGACCAGAATCGGTCATTTCTAACACACACACACACTCTTTGCTTACTCAAGTCAATGTATGACTAGAACACTAATTATACTAAAATCTAGATCTAAGTTTAGCAATAATTAAAATAATATGCTTTTCTAATGTCTTGTGTATTGCAGATTGAAATTTCATATCGAGAATACTATTATGATTATAATATAGTAATGCTTGGAAGTAGTATTGTTTCCCAGTTGCATATAGAAACAGATAATACTGACTCCTGCTAACTTTGCTAGTGTGCTAATAGTATATTGTAGTTAGTGGTATGCATATTTTTAATGGACTATGTATGTGTTAGAAATCTCTGACATTATTCGGTTAAATTAGCCCTGGCTAAGACAATGCAAATCCTTCACAATAGAAATCTGAAATTATTCTGACTCTATATAATAGAAAATTATATTCATGCCTAACAGTAATCTTTAGCTGTATTTTAATACTTAATCAATCAATAGGGAATAAAATCCAGGAGTACTATAACCATCATTGAGAAACTAATGTGTTTAAGTGCCTCTAATACAAATACTCATCTCTCTCATAATTTGTAGGCATAATTCTACAACTGATTCACTGTACCTGAATCAGTTTGTAAAGTTGTTAATGCCTGACAATCTATATTTTCACTCCATATTCCTTCATCCTCACAGGTCACTTGTACTTCATAAGGACTACAATCTCGTAAAATTGTCCATGTTCCATTGGAATAGAGAGTGTAGTTGATATCTTCATTATTGTCACTCAAATTGCATACACCTTGATTACATTACATAACTGAAACTCCTTCCAAAACATGCAGACACTGCCTGAAAAGTGTCCATTGACAACCATAACAAAACTATAAATTAGTGTATAATGTGTTGATAAATAGTTTGTTAACCTCTACAGCCTTGTACACTTTTTGTTAACTCTAATTACCAAGACAGTTTACGGATTTTGTTATGGTTGTAAATGGACACTTTTCACCCTGTGAGAAGATACATGAAGTATTTAAACAAACTTTCTACTCTTACCTAAATTGAATGTACTATTATACTGGCACTGAAAAAATACTATATTGTTAGGAGCAGTTAGTGTTATAGGACTTGTCCATGTAGTAAAATTATTCGAAGGTGATATTTGGTAGAAGATATTTCTGGCATTTTCATTAATAATTGACTGAATAATCAGTTCACTTGTATTACTTGATCCTCTAGGCACAAGACCTGTATCAACAAAGTAAACTTGTAATAGATACGAAATAAACTCATACACATTATAGTAGCCTTTATTAGTAATATTAAACTTACTTCTTCCAGGAATTTCTATAGTATGAGATTGTCCACTGCAAACCACCATCATAGTTCCATTCAAAAGTTCTGGATTGTAAACAGTTGCTACATAAGTAATTCTTGATGACATGCTATATTCAGTTACATTGAAGACTACTTCAGTGTCTCCAATCATGCGAGTAGTGATTCTTGATTGTGGCTCAAGAAAAGAGAGAATGATATAGTCTTCTTTTTGTCTTCCAACTGGGTCCACTGCCTCTCTAAGTTGCCTCCACTTACAGTACATCTATGGCTTGTTCTCCAGGACAAGGAGTTATGTCTGCCACTAATTCTCCTGGCATTGAACAATATCAGATGATATAACATGTTCACAATAGCTTCAGTATTTATTCCTATCCAGCGTCTAGCTAGTTCATTAAAAGTTTGGGGGTGATGCAAACTCACAATAAATACTATACCAAAATAGGTAATTTGCAATAAAGGTTATGTGTTTGATTACTTCAATGTCAGTCAATACATAGTTAGTCTGTAAGTGGGGCATGGTGATTCTTCTACATTGTGTCAAGGTTTTTGGAGTTAATATGTGTACGATAGACTAAGCAGTACACTCAGTTTTTTCTCCAAAATCTTAACACAATATTCATATTAATGGGTATGTGTTCATTTCCAAACTAGAAAAGTAGTAGCTATAGTTCCGCTGCCATTTGTCTAGAAGGACTATTTGATAGACTGTTACTGTTTTAGATTTTCTAAGATTTAATTTAGTGGATACAGTTAAGACAATATAATAGACCAAACAATATTTGTGAGAGAGTGACTGCTCTCACAATTGTGAACTCCACCTTGAAATAACATACACATACATCAATATGTGCTACATCAAGGTACATGGCACTGCACCCAGTCACAAATTTATCTGTTCTAAAAAATGCAAAAGGATATTTTACATGTATTGTGTCTTGTGGAGCTATAGTATACGTGTCCATACTAGTTCTTTTTACTGTTATTTGGATTGTATTAATATTGTCACTGTATTTATATAGCTAAGTGCATGACAGCTTAACCCATACATCTCTGATTTTACCTTATACAGAAGAAAATAGAAAAAGGCTTGTACATAATCTACTTCAAAGGCCACGCTGTCCTCGAAAACGCTTAGTCCCAAAGAGTTTACTTATTGGCAAACTTGTACAGGATACACAGTCGAATTTCTGTTTACTCTTACAGTATTAGACTTTGAACCTCAGGTGTTGTATTCTCTAGTCGACAACGTCCCATACTCCCTTTTACAGACTTCTTTAGATTTGCAATACTTACCTTACATTCCGAGGAAATTTGTATTAGGCCATGTTCTGCAGAATGTGATTGTAGCCAACTTAATTTTGCTGTTCCTCCCTGTACGCCCTACCCGACTTGAGCCATACCATTTTTGTGCAGCTTTAATTGGTAGAGTACAATTTGGCGCTCAGCAAAACATTGGTGAAAGTGTACAAGTACATGTTTAATCCACAATACCATATGATAATTATACATTTATATACCTTTTATACTATATATCTTTTATACTATATATCTGTCTTTATCTATCAATGTAGCTATCAATCTATCTATCCATCTAACCGTCAGTTTGTCTGTTCATCTTTCTTTCTGTTCATCAGTCCGTCCGTCCACCCGTTTGGCAATCCATCTGCTAGCATTACTCTCTATGTTTTAGTCTAACTTTCAGTGTATTTGGAGAACCAGATTTCCTTCAGTACATTATACATTTTCCCTAAACTATTTAGCTAGCTACATCAATACTACATACAGTAAATACTTGCTGCTAGAATGTGAAACATACTGAGACTGATTAGGATTTCATAGCAAGCTCTTTTGCAACACTGTTATAACAGTTCAAAATCACATCCTGAAACTAGCCAGACTTTCTATCCTAGCTCAAGAAGGGTCTGAGGCTCTAAGCTATTATGCTTGCTAGAACAAGATAGTAACATGCACTACAGTTTCATTCAGCTTGGAACAGCAGTTCAAATAACAAAATCAGGTCACAGGATTAATTAAGATTAGCATATGCCCCTCAAAAACAAACCATCCAGAAACAAGGTTTCTTTCCCATATGTTAATAGTTTCCTGTCTAATCAAAAAGATTAGCCATAATTAATGATAAGATTTTTAAATTTGTTTGGGGTAGGGGCAAACCCAGCACAGAGAGGGGCTCAAGTATATTCAAGTCATGAATACAAAAATTATTTAAACTGATTTGGGCATCAATATTTATAGTAAAAGAATAAACTTTGTCACACTTAGAATGTGAGTGCAATTTCTGGATTGTATTTTATTTTGCATAGTCTTTAATTTGTTTGCAAAAAGCAACCACTGTTCAGTATTAGATTAAATATAGTCCAAAGATACAGCTATGTTGGAAATGGATATCAATCTAAATGTTTAAATAACTACTGGACTTGTGTATGTTGCATTGGTTTACTACTTCTCCCATCCACACAACCACAAACTCTTCATGTGTACTACACGAATTAACGGAAGCCACATTCCATACTACCGTTAATACTTTAATTAGGTCTACGTTTACAACATTGAGGTTAACATTATGGGCTAACACACATAAGTGCATTTGTATACATAATTTTATAAGGACAAAACCTCAATCAATCATTTGATAATTTGCTATGTCTTTACAATATATTATTCAAACTTTTGCTGTTATCAAATAATTTCTGATACCTATTATGCTTCGATTTTTTAACTTTCAATAATGATAAAATTAATAATTTAGTGAAAACAGTAAGCACTCAATAAGTATCAAATAATCATATCTAATCTACTTTCAATAATAGAAATAAATCTATTGCTTTATGTTTTTAACTGTTTCATAAGAAATGTTTTGAGTCAGTTCAACATTTTTATCTAGTCCTACTTCATCATACAGAGGTCCTTTACTTAAGTCAATTTTGTTCATAGATATATTGATTTGTTTAGCTTTATAAGCACTCGTGAATTTGACTCCAAATAGTAGTCCCAGGACCAGTCCCAGAATGAGTGCCAGCACAAAACTCCCAATAACACTTCCAATAACTAACTCTAAACTGTACATATTCATGTAGCATGAAGAGGGACATTGCTGAGGAAACTGCATCTATAAACAGTTTATAATTAACATTACCTAGAGTTATACTTAGTTCATATTCTCAATATTAATCTCAAACATACTTGGTATATTTCAGCATTTGTAGTAACTGTCACATTGTGAAATTCTGAAAAATTATTATTCAAAACATAAAAATTCCAAAACACAAGTAGTGAAAATAAATCCATATAATTGATATACTATATACTTATAGTAAATCTTTGACCAGAACAATACATTTTAACACTGCACATTCTTCATTTACCCAAACCAATGGATGAGAAGACCTCTAAGTATATTAGAAGCTAGATCTAAGATTTCTTGTTCAATCTCTAAGAATTTCTTCCTAATGCCTTGTGTATATGCACCTACAAACTTCATTGCTGTTTTGTTGCATATTGAAGCAGATAATACTGACTCAACTTTGCTAGAGTGTACTCACAGGTATGTGGTGTCCTCTTTAAGTATATACTTAAGTACAAGACAAATCTCTACCTTTATCAAGTTAAGCTGCTGCAGCTACACAATACAAGTCTTTCACAACAGAAGTTTGAAAGTATCTCAATGCTATACTAAGGAAAATTATATTCAGTATTTTTAGCAGCACTTAAGTACTTCATTAATCAACATCAATCTCATTATAATCCAATGTTACTATTATACTTCATTAATAACATTTTTCTAAAGTGCATCTAGCTATATTATTAATGAAATGAATACTCATCTTATTCCTATATTTATTGGAATAATTCTACATCTGTACCTGAAACAGTTAGTGAAGTTGTGGATTCCTGGCAATCTATATTTTCACTCCATAATCCTTCATCCTCACAGATTACTTGTATTCTAGAAGGAATACATTCTTGTAAAATTATCCAAGTTCCATTGGAATAGAGAGTGTAGTTGGTGTCTTCATTATTGTCATTCAAAATACATGTACCTTAACACAATTAGTTGTAAATAACATAATTATGATTACATTAATTAAGTGAGTCATACTGAAATGTATAAAAAAAAGTTTGAAGAATTAAAAAAATCATTTCACTCTTACCTAAATTGAATGTACTATTATACTGGCACTGAATAAATACTATATTGTTAGGAGCAGTTAGTGTTATAGGACTTGTCCATGCTGTAAAAGTACTTGAAGATGATATCTGGTAGAAAATATTTCTGGCACTTTCATCAATAATTGGCTGAATAACGAGTTCACTAGTATTACTTGATCCTCTGAAAACATTCAATGCAGTAGGCACAAAACCTGTAACAACACAATAAACTTGTGATAAATACAGATGAAGTTAGGGTAGCATTAACTAGTGATATTAACTTACTTCTTCCTGGAACTTCTATGGTAAGAGATTGCCCACCACAAGACATCACAGTTCCATTTAAGAGTTCTGGATTACTAACTGTAGCTACAACACTAATGGTGGATGAACTAAATTCAGTAACATTGAAGATAACTTCAGCAATATCTCCAATCAAACGAGTTGATATTCTTGATTGTAGTTGGAGAAGTGAGGAGACAACATAGTCTTCTCTTTGTCTTCCTACTGGGGTCCACTCCCATTCTAACTCTCCTCCACTTACGGTACATCTGTACATGGCTTCTTCACCAGGACAAGGACCTTTGTCTACAACTAGTACTCCTAGCACCAGATAGTATAACATGTAAGTCTTATAAGGTCTAATATCTGATCCTATCTACAGTGATACACAGCATACAGATCTAAGCATTGAATTGAATTGTTTCATGAATTCAATTCAAATTGCAAAACCAATAAAATACTATTGATTTTCACAATACCAGATTACAGAACTCAGTTGGTATATACAGCTATCATTTGGCAAATCTGATATATATCGTGGCTGTTTCAGAATTATTGATAGTCCTAATTCAAATTGAGTACTCTATTATGCCAATGTTAATTCATGTTCACCAAGACATAATAGACAACATTTAACTGATAGAAATTGCTTTACTAATTAATATTCACATCATTAAATCAACCAATTTACTCTACGACTTTAATATACTTTTATTTAGCTTAGTTAAAGTGAAGTTCATGGTTCATGAGATAAATTGGTATGTGATACATGGTGCCCCCCCCCCCCCCCCCCCCACACACACATCTCGAAGCAACTTTCATCAACTCTAATCCAGAAGCTTAGCTAGCTCCTTATAAGTTTGGGTGGTTGGAGTCATGCAAACTCATAATAAACTTCTTAATATTTTGCAGTAAGTAATATATGTATCTGATTTTAATTTTTTGTATGCCAGTCTTACACATTACATAGTTAGTCTACCTCTTCTTATAAAATGGGGGACTTTCCCCCCTCCCCTCCTACCCACACCCGACCCTGTGGCCATGCCCCTGCTATCACATCTTTTACCAGAGTACAAAGTAACCTCTACTACATTGTGTTCAGTTTCTGGAGATTAACCAACATACTGGTTACACTAAGCAGTACACAAAAATCCTAGCACAATGTTAATGAATATCTGTTAATTGCTGCTCAATAAGAATGTAGTAGGTCTGCTCATCAGTCTAGAAAACCTACCTAATAATTTGCTACTCTATTCTCTAAGAACCAGTTTAGTGGGTGCAGTTAAGACAACGTAATAGACCAAATATATCTATGAGAGGCTCTAGCTCTGCACTCAAATTGTGAACACTACCTTGAAATAATACACACACACACACACACAAATTTTAATATGTACCCCACCTACTTCACCTTTAAAGGGTGACCTAGCATGCACAATGACCAATTTTAGGTAACTAGTGCAAATGCACAATGCACAACAACACAGTTCAAATAAAAGGAGTTTCTGTTCCTAAAGATACAAATTGATTTTATATTATTATGTGTCTTGACTAGTGACACTACTATAAGTCCTAACAAATTCTATATTTGAACTTCCTGTATTTGGTTTAGCTTATATTAACTAATAGGTATTTCATCTTACCTTTAACAGCAGAAAATAGAAACAGACTTGCACAAACTACTTCAAAGGCCATGCCTCAGTCCTCTGAAACACTTTACCTTACTGATTTGCGATCTATTGCAGCGGTCAGAACACTACCAGGAATACATTCGAAAGTCGGGATATTTGTTTTGGTTTAGACTTGCGTGTAAACTTTTGTACTTTGACCCTCATGTTATTGCCTTCTCTTTGATGACCCCGTCCCTTATAAAGGTAATGCCCTAAATGGCATACCTGCAGCCAGGGGGGGTTCGAGGGGTTCGATCGAACCCCCCTTTAGAGTGACCGGAAGTAAACATTTTAGCCACAGCCCACATATAACTTCTGGAATATAGTCATCTGTTCAATCGTGCTGAACCTGAGCTTAAATTATCTGCTGTTTCTGGCCTAGTCTGAGTCAAAGTGACCTAATAAACATCATTCAGCTCCTTGGATACAAAATTTCGCTCTCATATCGGCATGAGTAAAGCTTGCTACGTTACATCTATTCTTTATATAGTTGCGATTCGATATTAATAGCACAAGCAACGGATTTTTTTCAACATATTATAAAGGGAGCCGTCGGAAGTGTCTGAGAAAATTAAACCTCAAACATACAGATAGTAAGTGCACTATCTAGGGTAGCTACACTGCAAATGATTAAAAAAAACACACTGACTTACTACTAGCGAGTGATAGCACGGGTAACCTGTTCTATTAAGGATCAATAGCGCTCGCGTTGTTCGTGCTATTAATCTCGAATAGCTCGGTTACCCATGCTATCACACGCTAATAGTAGGCCAGCTTTATAAAACTGCACGAGACTACAATAAGCTAAAGATCATTTACAGTGTGGCTACTATGTATAGTGCAGTCACTATCTCTGTACTTCAGGATAAACTTTCTCTTGAACTTAGCTTTAATCGATGGCTCCTCCTAATTTGTTGAAAAAAACTCTAATAGGGGTATAGCTTCTGCGCTAAAGAATGACGTTGTCTCTAACTAGAAACTACAACTGTACATTTCCAAGACTAGAGCTGCATGTTTGCGCAATTACTGTTACTTAAGCTACCGTGACATTTCACTTTGTCCAGTATTATTTCACTCGATTTTTCCAATACATTTTGAACGGGCAGTTCACACGCCGTACTATTAAATAACTTGTAGTACGAACAAGGCGAATTAATGTTGCACTGTTTATATACAGCTCACCGTAGTTGTTAGAAGCCTAGTTACACGAGAATAATACCGCTTTTCTCTCGAATATCAACAGTGTTTAATGAATTATAGTTTTGACGTTGAATACCTAGCTAGAACAAATTAGTACACTTATCTTTCGTTTTTTTGGTATTGTAGAAGAATTAACGAGGAAACAAAAGTAGGTGTGGCTTATTGCGTCTTATAATCCCAACCCCCCAATGCGAACATCTGGCTACGGGCCTGAATGGGTCCATTGAGCAGAAAAACTAAGTTTTCAACACTTTATACTTTATGAAGTTGGTTTTAGTCAATGGACACTCTTTCCTTATTACCCTTATAATGAAGGAAATTTCATTGCTTATCTCTCTGGTATTACTTGACATGATCTGAATGTTGTGGAGGTCTTACAAATTATCAGACTTCTTAATTAAATGATGATAAGTTACTGGGATCTTTGTCATAGCTGCCATGATGCACCATGTGGGTAATTCTAGGTAGAAGGCTCCAACTTTAGGCTACCATAAGTGCTTTATTTTGTAATAAATATTTTGCTCATTATTAGCCAATTTATTTGACTGCATCACATGTCAGGAAAAACCAAGGAGAAATTAATGACTGACTGAACAATTTCTTATGCACTCAGGTATGGTAGCTAAAGAGCTCCCATATCCCGTTATTTTTAAGTTTGAGCCATCTAATTAGATTTCATAGGTAAAGGCATTGAGTGCATTAAAATACCATAAAGTGTGGTTATAATTACCATTCTATAATAAGCTAATCAGAATGGTTTGTACTCTAAATTTGTACGTATCTTAGTTACGAGCATCTCGTGGTATCCGGCCATTCAAATAAAGTATCCTTGGAATGAGCTAAATTGTTACACCTCCCCTTAGCTTGTATTACATGAAATACATTATACACAAAAATGTACAACATAGCTACATTATGCATATGCACTGCCTGAAAAGAGTTCATTGACAACCATAACAAAATCCGTAAATTCTGCTGATAATTAGAGTTGACAATGTAAAGTGAGGAGTACTTGTTGGTAATTAAACAAAAAATAATAGCAAAAACAATAACTTCAAATTTCAATTTCACTGGGAGTCCTACAAAACTGATAACTAGCTATACTTGTTGATAGACTCTCGTAGTGTATAGTGCAGTTTGTGTCCATCCAAATGCATTTATCTTAAAAATTATTTGGCGCTCTGCCAAGAAATAGTCTGGTGTTATCTAAACGCTGCGCTAGAGGTACAGGGTTTGGCTACGCCAGACGTTTAGAGACTGTGTTGTGTATTAAAACTGGTACTGCTTAGCTACATAAAAATTTTGAAACATTTAACTAACACTTTTCCTAAGTAACTGATGTTGTTGTTTTTTTGTTTCACTTATCAAAACAGTATGTACATATTTAATCCACAATACCATGATAATTATCCATTTATATACATATATATGTACTTTTTATACTATATATCTATCTATATCATGTAGAAATGTATCTATCTGTCTATTTATCATGTTCATCTCTCTGTCCAGCCATCCATCTTTCTGTCTGTCTGTTGTCTCTCTGTCTGACTCTTTTAGCCAGTCTTTAGAGAACCAGATTCCATTCAGTTCATTAACATTCCCCTGAATTACTTTAGCTAACTACACCACTACTCATATATAGTAAATACATGCTGCTTGAATGTGAAACATACTGAAACTGATTTAGATTTCATAGCAAGCTTGTGTGTACTACAGTTTTTAAAGTTCTAGAGGTCTAAAATAACCACTTAAAACTAGTCAGACTTTCTATCCAAGCACAAGAAGAAGGGTCACTTCAGCTATAAACTTAAATTACATGAAATGATTCAATCACTGCTGATCTTTATAGACAAGCTACCGAGTATTTTTATATATATTTTAAATGTAAGCTACAAAATATTACCTCATAGATTTTGAGCTAATGAACAATACCTTGTTCTAAAATGATAGATGTAAGTAATTTTTGCCACATAATTGAGTTAGCTACATCTGCATTGTGGACCACCAGGGTCTGAGAGAATTGTAGCTACAGTAGAATGTCAGTTATCTGGACTTCAGTTATCCAGAAACTGGCTACAGGCAAGAGGAAAAGAGTGGTGTAAGCATTAAGGACAAGCTGGAAGTATGCTGCTTATCAAAAAAAAAAGTTAGTTGGAGGCTGCTTTTAACCATAGCAGCAGCTGTATTAGTAAAACATGTACATTGGCTTACCCCCAACACTGACTTAGGTCAACCTCTCCGACAGAGTTCAGTTATTCGAATATTCACTTATCTGGACACCCTCTGGTCCCATTGTGTCCAGATAACTGACATTCTACTGTATATGACAAATAGTCCATAAAAATTTTCACATTGGTTTTGGTATAGAAATTGATAGAATATTTTAAGTAAAAAATGTTGTATTTGTTTTAACTATTTAAAAAGAAACCATACTAGACTAAGAGGCAGCTGTGTTGGAGTCATAGTTAGTGTTATTGACAATGTTCTCCTGGTAGAACCTACTCACTCATAGTTTGAAGCCATGTATCTAACTACTGTGTATATTATGCTTGTGATTTTTTTTTTATTTATTGAGGGCTACAATTGAGAAATAATAGGAATGTATAACCAATTTTAGTAAATGTCGTTAGAAAAATAGTATTACAACCAAACTTTGATATTATGTGCTATGTCTTTCCAATTATTCAATCTAGTACATATACGATGTCTTTACCGTCATCAAATGAAAAATTCACAATAAATTATAAACTCACGCTTCAATACTAGAAAGATTTATTAGTGAAGAATGTATGCATTAAATAAGTATTAATGTGGACAAAAGATATAATTACATGACATTATTATGTATCATTTAATGTAAAGGATTATTTTGGGTCAGCTTAACATATTTATTGATTTTATCATCTCACAAGAATACCTGTACTTAACCTAATATATAAACGTATAATTGTTGAAATATTTATACATAAGACCTACTGATATTTAAATCCAAATAGAAGTCATAGGTCTAATAAAATAAACTCGGAGGAAATGTTGTCGTATAATTTATGTTTCTTTGTATAAAATTATTACACTAGTAATCTCTTAAAGTAAAAAGTAATGTAAAGAAATTTCAGAAATATTTAACGCCACTGCTCTACATTGAATAGCAATAGCAAATTTTCTTGTTTTTTTACAGCCAATAATAGTGTTAATTAAAACTTAATCTGACATTTCCACTTTTTGCTGAAATCGAAATTTTGTCGATAAATTAATAGTAACTGGATCAACTTTGTCACATTTTAGAATGGGTGCAATTTTGGGAATGTATTTTATTTTGCAGTCTTTTTTCTTTTTTTTGTCAAAAAAAACTGTTGTTCAGTATTACATTATGTAAAGTCAAAAGATGCAGCTATGTTGGAAATGAATATCAATCTAAATGTTTAAATAACTACTGGACTTGTGTTGCATTGGTTTACTACTTCTCCCATCTGGACAACCACAAACTCTTCATGTGTACTACACGAATTAATGAAAGCCACACATCCATACTACTGTATACATTCTAGTTACGCCTACTTTAATAAAATTGAGGTTAACATTGTGGGCTAACACATGTGAGTGCAATTTTTACATAATTTCTAAATAATGAGACTATTCCTGTCCGCGACCGGACGTTGGGTAGTCCGAACACGCCCAATTAACAGCTTGTTCTTGATAGTGAACGGTATTAGCTAAAGAAAGCCAAAAAAAAAACAACTTTTAATATTGATATTTCTGTGTAATAAAGGAGAACTGGTACTAGAGAGAAGTCCAGCTTGTCCTGGTGATAGTGCAATTTACAGATGCAGTGTCACTAGTGGAAGAATGGGGTGGATGTGGACAACACAGTCTGAGACAGAACAATTGTCACTCATATCTAGTCTATCTCAAACAGGAATAATGAATCGATCACTTCAACAAACCACACTTGTATTCAATGTAACTGATTTAAGTCCTACATACATTAATGTACTAGCTGCTGTATCAGATCCAATCAGTTTAAATGGGACTCAAATGGACTGCAATGGGCAAACTCTGACTATAGAGATCAGGTTTATCAGTAAGTGTTTGTATCAACTTGTATGTAGGACTCCTTATTAGAACATACTCACATGCTGTAGTATTTCTATGAATACATGGATAACAAATCAGAACAGTATACATGCCAATGCTAGCTAAATGATACTAGGTTATAAGTGGATGCTCACTCTGAAAATTTTAATAACAATTGCAATGCATGTTGGGTAAAATGCAACTATAAACTAATACAAAATAATAATAATTAAATGCACTATTTAGTGTAGATTTGTTACCAAAACACTGACAGTATCTCAAAATGGAGGAGTGTCAGTATATCCTAATGTGGAAGGAGATATCGGCAGTGTTTTCTACCAAATAGGATCTGAAAGAATGGCAGTGTCTGGACCAATACTACTGAATGATTCCTATACAATTCACTTCTTTCATTGTCAGAACTACCTAAGTTTTACAAAAGGTAATTTGCTACTGCTAGAGTAATGGTTGAATCTATACTGGAAACAAAAAAAGGATTGTTAAAAATGTAAACTTTATAAACTTGCTTTAGCAATATAAACAGAGACATTTGATGTGCATCTAAACTTCAATAATAGGTTATAGCAAAATGTGAATATTCATTGTTATGTACAGGTATTCGTATATTCAACGATAATATTGAAGACAGAAACTACACTCTCCATTTCAATGGAACTTGGATTATTTCCCAGAGATGTAATCCTCCACAAGTACAAGTGACATGTTCTAATGGGAGTTGGAGTGAAGATATCAGTTGTCAGGAGTATACTGCAGCTAGTCCAACTGCAGCTAATCCAGTGACAACAAGAAATAGTACAAGTATTAGTACAGGTGATCTCATTGTTCATGAGGGCCATGTAAAAAGACTTATTAATTCAATCAGTGAATACCTTACTTAATTGCCGATTTCTTTGTTTAGTTGAGGAATATGTCAGTTTATTTTGTCCATTTTTTTCCTCTCGCTTTTAAGTAGCTATATTCTCATCTCAATTGTATTGTGATTCATGTAGTATTTACTTATTTTTTGAAGCTATTAAAGTGGTTTTCCTTAAAGGCTTTTGTAATGTTTATATCTCGCAACAAAAATGTAATGTATATAATTATATATAATAATCTAGTACATATTCTTTGTTACTATAAACTAAGAAATCATCACTAGTTAAGTAGCAATGTAAATGTTTAAAAATTGTTGGCGTATATTGTATATTAGAGTCAAAAGAATTAATGGCTACAACAAGTTTGGCTACAACAAGTTTGGAAGAGTGCAGCGTACGTTACTAATATTATTGTGATAATACAATCATAAGTACTTAGGTTATCTTGGTATTTGAAGTTACCTTTTACAGCCGAAAATAGAAACAGACGTGCACGAATATAAGCTAACGCAGTCTAATCGCCAACGTGTAGCTTCCGGTAATTCCTATTGTTGCGCGCTCATTACCCGCCATCCCGTTGGAGCAGAAAGTATGGCTGACAGTGTATCTGAGGTCTCTTGAGTTTTAGGGCGGTGTCCGTATACTTTTGACTGTAACTTGTGTTTCCTTGGATCTACTAGAGGTAAGTACGCGTTTTCCTTACTATTATAAGTAGAAAAACGTTCATGTTAGTATTATAGACCGCTTGGAGTATTTCAATTCAGGCTTACGTTGTTAGTTGCCGTGTACTTTAACTCAAGCTGTGATGTCCTAACGTAAGGAACACAATATTTTTTAAGCATTTCATTGCACAATGTTTAGGCTACCACCTAATATATATTTTATTTAAAAAACTTCACTTTCCAGTAAATGGCCTACTTTTACAAATTCAGTCTGAAAACCACAACATCTAATACAATTATAACTAATACACACATATGTTCAATTGCAAGTTTCATCATCACTGTCTTCACCAAAAATTGATCTTCTTCAGTGACCTCAATCTCACTTTCACTGTCGTCAGTGGACTCATCAGGTAGTGTCTCCATCAAGTCTTTCATCTCAATCTCATCGTCACCTTCACCTTCATTCTCTGTTTGCTCTCTGGTGGATGTCACATTGTTGCAGCCAATGCATCTGCAGCCTGGACCACAGCAATTGTTGTGCTTGCGGCAACTGCACCGTCTTGTGTGGCAGCCAGTTCTACACCTGCATCCATTCAGAACGGCATCAACTTTTTGCTTTGCTCGGGCAATATTCTCAGGAGTGTCCCACAAACTCAACAAGTGTATACTACACATTGGCTAGTAATTTAACGTAGTAAATTAAATATAATTGGCCTTCTAATCATAGTTTAGTTTTAGATGCAGTATCAGTAGCTAGTGGGAGATTAAATAGGAGCTATGCTCTTGTTAAAAGTCAAATAGTATCATTTGCTTATTTTCCATGATAGGTAGTCAAAAAAAATTGATGGAAAACTAAATATAGAAGCCATACAACTGATGTTGTACCTTATAACATCACAGTGATAAATTTTCTTCCGGTTCCTACTGTTAAAAATAGGGATGTTTGAATAATTTAGTTTTGGAGTTTAATAGGAGGCACTGCCTGGACACCCCAGTTTAAAGACTCATACTGTCTCAATAGTTAGTCGTTTACTAAAAGATATTTTATATGAAGAAACTAGCTAGAGGATATAAGCTATAAATAAAAAATACTCATTGGGATTATTATGTATTGGTGTGCAAGTTATGAACTCAAAGCAGGGTGTCCAGACAGCATCTGCTGGTCAACAGGTAAACACTTCATGAGGCGTAGTAACATATTGAGGTTAATTAAGACAATAATAAATAAGCTTAACCAACTGTACCAGAAATATGTGGTTTCAAATAATGAGTGTAGTAAACATGAAGAGTTTGTGGTTCTACAAATGAGGAAGTTGTAATCCACAGTAACACAACTCTAGTTGTAATTTAAACCCTTGCTATTAATATGTTCAATAACAGCTGCATCATTGCATAAATATTTACATTTTGACAACAAATTTTATGGAAAAAATACATTCAAAACAGCTACTCGTTTTCTTAAGTGTTATAGAATTTTTTTGATTAAAACTACTTATAACAAATTGTAGCTAACATTGTGGATAATACAAACGAGTGCAATAGCATTATTTTAATTTTGAAAGAAAAACACTGCTTAATCTATGTCCTATAATTTTACAATTATTCAATATATCTGCCACATTTTTCCAATTCTTTCAGCCATGTGTTATGCATTTAACCTCATCATGTGGAAAATCACAATGTATTATACTTTGTACTAATGGAAAAAACAGTGAAGAAAGTAAGCACTCAATCTGAAACAAATAAATTAACTATCTATAAGTGAAATATAACTATTACTTCATGTTCTTAACCGTTTCATTAGAAATATTTTGAGTCAGTTCAACATTTTTCTCTATTTCTACTTCTTCATACAGAGGACCTTTATTTAAGTCATTCTTTTTCATTGACGTATTGACTTGTTTAACGTTATAAGTTCTTGTGAATTTCACTCCAAATAGTAGTCCCAGGACCAGTCCCAGAATGAGTGCCAGCACAAAACTCCCAATAACACTTCCAATAACTAACTCTAAACTGTACATATTGCGGTCATGTGAAGTTGGATGCTCTAAAAAAGATTCCATACAAGAAAATACATTCTTAAAAACTACTCTGACAAAAAAAAATTCTTAAAACTATTTGACAATTTTCATAAATCATTGATTGGACGTCTAAATGTTTGATTTCCTCATTCACAACCTGCACAATATTCATTCACCATTTACATCACAAATCATATGTATAACAATCAATGTGGTAAGATTTCACATTTTTCATGTTTGTATCTAAATCTATATAAGTGTGGTTTCTTACTCGGGTGTCTGGGAAAAGTTATTAAACATGAATTTTTTGTACCAAATACAATTGAAAGTATAGTTGTAATTCTGATCATTACAATATCTTGAGGCCCCTCAATCTATATGATAATACACTTGTGTGGTGTCAGTAACGATGACGACCGATGATGACGACCGACAGTGTGTATTCAAGAATAATTCACGAGTTTCAAACGGTTCGGTAATCATTGTCATTACATGCTGTGTACAGTGTCGTCACATTCAGTAGATAGTGGTTAATTCTAAAAGTGGGTGTAATGACGAGGGAAGGTGGCGTAGGTTTCAAAAGAAAGGTGAAATTACGAAAGAGAAGGTCAAAGGTGACTAATTGGATCTAAAAAGTAGGTGGAATCGGCCAAGTAAGGCGGCATATGTTTAAAAAGAACAGAAGAGAATGCAAAAATGCGAGCAATTATTGTAACTAAAAAGCAGTGGAATTGACGAATAAAGGCAGGGGTCAGTTTCAAAAATAAGGGCGAAAGTACGAAAAAGAAGACAAAAAGCTTCACAAGGCTTCAGTTTATAATCATAGTAGTCTTCTAAGCTTTCTTATCCCCTACTTTCTATACTTCAGCTCTTTCTCTTGAGTCCAGTTGTATAATAGAAAGGGATGCAAATGGCTTTCCACAGTGCAAAATAATTGTGTAAAATGTTCTCATAAGCTAATTTAACAACTACAGCTTCAGGAACATGTTTTTACCATTATATCACTGAAACACAAGTGTTTAAGCAAGATGATTATACAATATACCAATTACCAGTACAATTTACTTCCTGTGTCTAATTGAGATGGGAAACCTTATACAGCAAAGTTTGAAGATGATGATGGCAAGACCGATTCCTATCGCAAGCCCTACCCATATAATAATATTCATGTCACCCGTGCCAGTACCAGTGCCAGAAGTGGATTTTCCTTCAACAGTAGTCCTGCCAGATACTGTTGAAACTGCTGAACTGCCAACTGTACCAATGATGGTAGTAGTAACTAGAAAGCCCACATTATTATTATTATTACAAAAATGTTGTGTTTTTTTCTCACCTGAGCTTATAGTTGAGCTAGTTGTATCTATCACTGGACAACTAATGTCTATACTCCAACTTGTATCATTACAGGTAGCAAGAATTTCTGAAGGGCTGCATCTTCTTGAAATAGCCCATGTCCCATTTGAATATAAAGTGTAATTTCTATCCTCAGTATCATCTTGCAATATACACGAGTCTGCAGGAATTATCAATGAACATGCATGTCAATGTATTATGTCTTATCTTAAATTAATATAATGAACTTACCTATAGTGAATGTGTTGTTATACCGGCAGTGGAAGAATGTAATACATTCAGGTGGAGTTACTGTTATAGGACTTGTCCATAGTATGGGAGTGTTTGATGAAGATAGTTGGTAGAAGACTCCACTAGTGTTTCTCTCCATAGCAGGCTGGATCACAAGTTCACTCTCATTATCTGATAGCCTAAATACTCTCAATGCAGTGGGAACAAGACCTGTGACAGTAACCAATATTCAAACTTACGATGGCTTATGTTCCTGCATGTGTGTCATTAAAATATCAAATTGGACTAGTGAATTTATGGTAGCTAACTTACTTTTCCCTGGAACGTTAATGGTATGAGATTGCCCACCACAAGACATAACTGTTCCATTCAAAAGTTCTGGATTGTTAACAGTAGCTACAGAAGTAACAGTAGATGACATAATAAATTCAGTTACATTGAAGACAACTTCAACATTTCCAATCATACGAGTTGATATTCTTGATTGTAGTGGGAGAGAAATGAGGACACTATAGTCTTCACTCGGTCTTCCTACAGGAGTCCACCGCCACACTAAATTTTCTCCACTTACAGTACACCTGTATATGGCTGTTTCTCCAGGACAAGGAGTTTGGTCTGCCACTAGTTCTCCTAGCATTCAACATTATCAGATTATATAACAGGTAAGCCTCAGATCTAGTCTTGTTCCTGAGTCTTAGAGCTCAACAAAAATGAGGAGGGGGGACAATGCAACTCACAATTATTACTGTATCAAAAACTTAGATAATGTAATGTAAAATACATTATAGCAAGAAAAGAAACATTACCAACATTTTTTTCCTTCACATTTTGCAAATAAGTGATATGTCTGATTATTATTTAATGTGTGAAAGTCATTACACAGTTTGTAAGTGGGGCAACTTAGTCCCCCCTCCCACTCCCACCTTGTGGCTATGTCACTGCTATCACATACTTATCAGTGTACATGGTGGCCTTATCTACATTGTGCCAAATTTTTGGAGATGTACCGAACTAAGGACTAAGCAGTACACTCAGTTTAAATTCTAGAAATCATGAAACAATGTTCCTGTTAATTAATGGGTATTTGTCAATTACCCTGCAATAAAATAGTAGTTATAGTGTCACTAGTCTAGAAATGGTACTTCATAGTTTGCTACTCTTTAGATTCACCAAGAACTAGATTAGGTGGATACACTTAAGACAACATAATGCACTATAGAATATTTATCAGAGAGGTTCCAGCTTCCCAATGGTGTAATAACTTCTAAAATTGCAAACTCTTGTCACTAGTGTTGAAATGACATGCACACATCTATTAATAATAGATTATTATTATTTTTGAAGAAGTGTAGCAAGTGCCATCACATTTAGTAGAAGGAAGTGCTATCAGTGTCACATTCAGTAGAAAGTGTTGGTTAATTCCAAAAGCGAGTGAAATAAGCGATTGAAGGTGTCGTAGGTTTAAGAAGGAAGGTGAAAATACAAAAGAGAAGGTATAATCGTAAAAAAAAAGCTGGTGGAATCAGCGAGGTAAGGTAGAGTATGTTTAAAATGGAAAGGAAGAGAAGGCAAAAAAACGAGCAATTAATCGATGAGTAAAGGTGGGGGTTAGTTTCCAAAAGGAAGGAGAAGTACGAAATAGAAGACAAAAGTTACTCAAAGTAGGACAGAAATTCAGAAGCAGGAGAGATAGACAAAAGAAAAGGGACTCCTGACTCAAGAATAAGAGCTGAATAAAAAAGAGGTGGGTTATAAGAAAAGCTCAGGTAGTTCAGAAAAAAGAGAGCAGGATAGGAAAACTTATGTAACCTTAACCAAAGGTAAAGAATGATAACTGAGAGATAACTTGTGCTACTACTTTGCAATACGTCAAGCGCTACTATTTGGCAGGATACTTGCTAGTATTATTATTATTAAAACTGTAAATGCAATGCAATACAATGCAATAAGCAAAAATAAATAAAGCATTAAGAAGCATATAGTGCTTTCACTCTACCCTAGATGCTCCCCATGAAGGAGGCAGAGTTGCCTCTCTGTATTTCAATTGAAAGGCGCTGCAGCAGGTAGGTGGTAGCATGCTCATCGCCTGTGTGCCTCATCATTCTGCTCCCAAGCTTCTCTAAAAGCATCTTAGATTTTGGCCCAATGACACCAGATGTCTCGATGGCTACAGGCACAAAGAAGTGAGTGACTGGCAAACCACTGTACTTTGCACGCTTTCTATCCTCGGCATGGGCTGCCACCTCACGAGCTACTGTTTTTGCCTGACTTATGTAAGATGGGGCATAGGTGTCAGGATATGTGGCATCCCATACAAGGAATTTTCCCACACTTCCATGGCACTGTTGTCACTCCATCTGGCCTCATCTCATGGAGCTGTGCAAGCCTGAGGGCTCCAATCTGCCACTTGTCTAGAAGTACTAACTGTTACTTTTATAGATTGTCCAATATCTAATTTAGTGGATACAGTTAAGACAGCATACTAGACCAAACAATACTTGTGAATGACTGCTCTCACAATTGTGAACTGCATCTTGAAATGACACACAGACATATATCAATGTGTGCCACACCCAGGTGCATGGTACAATTGTACAATGCACTACACTTAGTCCACCTTATAAAATTATCTGTTCTAAAAGAATGCAAAATAGTATTATGTGTATTGTATCCTGTGAACTCATAGCATAATATGTGGTATTACACTAGTTCTTTTACTGTTGTTTTGGTTATAGCATTGTGCCATTGTGTAGCTATATGCTTTACCCTTACATCCCTGATTTACCTTTTACAGAAGAAAGTAGAAAAAGACCTGTACATATAATAACTGCTTAAAAGATCATGCCTATTTCCTCCAAAACTTTATTGGCGAACTAGCAGGGAACACAATCGAATTTTTGTTTACTCGTACAGCATTAGACTTTGACCCTCAAGTGTTCGTATTCTCTATTCGATATACGTACTCTCATCCTCGAACAGAATTTTTTAGATAAGCGATACTTACCATATATTATATTCCGAGGAAATCTGTATTAGGAATCTGCAGAATGTAGCTTAAAGATAGTACTACTTTGGCGCTCTACCAAGAAATAGTCTGGCGTTACCTAAACGCTGCGCTAGTGATTTGGCTACGCTAGATGTAAGACTATAGCAGAAACTTGTTGGTGACAGCTCGTGCGCGGTCATCTCGCGATAAAGTTTCTGTTGATGTATTTTCGTCCAATCCAGCCACTACAGTATTAGATGAGCTCTGCCCTTGGGTTCATTAGTATGGCCTGTGTTCTCTAACATTTATGCTAAGTGCTTTGAAGTCCAAGCTCTTGAAGTGATCCTGCATTTGTGAGTTAGCTAGATGATAGTTATCTAGATTTTTTAAACCGGACGAGTTATTAAAATATACAATAATGGCTTGAAGTAATAGAGTTTAAAGCGCAACTTCTGATTCTTGCTTCCACTGTTCCTGCAGAAATTAACACAATATTTTGCATAACAATTTAATGATCAAAATCTTGCATGATTACAAATAAATATTTATTTCATCAATTTTAAGTTTTAATTTTGACAAAATATACATTTAAAACTGGAAGCACAAAAATTATTAATTATTTCTATTGTGCTAGTTCTTTATAAGTAGTACTAGTTGTTTAATACACCCTGCTTTTCTCTTGATCATGGACACAACTACATCCTGTTCAGGCCACGCCCAGGCCTAACCAATTTTTTGGAGCCCAAGCCGCCTCTGTTTTGTGTTAATACAAGTGAATAAATATATGTGTGTGGAAAAGTTTTATGTATTGGTACTGCTTAGCTACATAAAATTTTGAAACATTTGACTAACACTTTTCCTAAGTAACTGATGCTGTTTTTTTTTGTTTCACTTATCAAAACTATACATACATATTTAATCCACAATATAATACCATATGATAATTATTCATTTATATACATAATATGTACTTTATATATTATATCTAGCTTTACCTATATAGAAATAATATCTATCTGTCCAATATGTTCATCTGTCTGTCTATCTGTCTGTCTGTGTCTCTCTGTCTGACTCTTTTGGCCAGTATTTAGAGAACCAGATTCCCTTCAGTTCATTAACATTTTCCCTGAACTACTTTAGCTAGTTACACCAATACTCATATATGGTAAATACAAACTGCCACAATTCGAAACATACTGAAACTGATTTAGATTTCATAGCAAGCTCTTTTGCAACACTGTTATTAAAGTTCTAGAGGTCTAAAATAACCACTTATAACTAGTCAGACTTTCTATCTCAGCACAAGAAGAAAGGTCAGGTCGGTGTATCAACCTATATGCTTATTAGAATAAGATAGTAACATGCATTACTGCTTTATTCAGAATGTTGAAATAATGAAAGTAGATCACACAGGATTAATTAAGATTAGCATATGCCCCCCCAAAATAAAGCATCCAGAAAGAAATTCAGTGATAAGAAGGTAATCAACTTTTAAATTTACTGGCTAAAATGAACACAAGTTAAAAGTATTATTCCTTTACTAAGTACAGTAAACATTTCTTCAACCCATGTATCGTATTTTTTATTTGCATGTTCATAAAAGTAATAATAATGATACTCAAAAAGGAAGAACATTTAAGTCACTTCAGCTATAAACTTAAATTACATGAAATGACTCAATCACTGCTGATCCTTATAGACACTCTACGGCATGTTTATAATATATATTTGAAATGTAAGCTACAAAATGTTAACTTATATCTAAGTTTTGAGCTCAAAGAATGAACAATACCTTGTTCTAAAATGAAAGAAGTAAATCAATGCACTCATACAATATTTTTATGCCACATAATAGAGTTAACTACATCTGCATTGAGGACCACCATGGTCTAGAGAATAGTATATGTAAATTATGACAAATAGTCCATAAAAACTTTCACGTTGGTTTTTGATATAGAAATTGAAAGATTTTTTTTAAGTTATAACAGTGTATTTGTTTTAACTACTCAAAAAATAAACCTGACTTAAGAGGCAGCTGTGTTGGAGTCATTGTTAGTGTTATTGACAATGTACTCCTGGTAGAATGTACTACACTCATAGTTTGAAGCCATGTATGTATCTAACTACTGTGTATAGTATTTTTGTGATTTTTTTAAGGCTTATTGTGAGCTAACATTGAGAAATAACAGTGATTAATGTATTTATAAACAATTGTAGTAAATGTTGTTAGAAAAATGGTATTACAACGAAACTTTGATACTATGTGCTATGTCTTTCCAATTATTCAATCTAGTATATATATATACTATGTCGATAATTTGAAATAAAGAATGAAAATACATGGTAAATATACTGAAATTTTGTCGATAAAACTTGCACTTTACAATCTATGTATTGTATTTTATATTTTGTTTGGACATCAATTAATAGTAAATGGATCAACTTTGTCACATTTTAGAATGAGTGTAATTGTGGGAATGTATTGTATTTTGCATAGTCTTTTTTTTGGTCAAAAAAACACTGCTCAGTACTACATTACGTAGACTCCAAATATGTAGCTATGTTTGAAATGAATATCAATTTAAATATCTAAATAATTGCTGGACTTGTGTTGCATTGGTTTACTACTTCTCCCATCTGGACAACCACAAACTCTTCGTGTGTACTACACTAATTAATGGAGCCATAAATCCATACTACTGTTTACACTTTAGTTAGGCCTACGTTTGTAACATTGAAGCTAACATAGCAGCCTAACACATGTTAGTGCATTTTTTTTCATAATTTCAAAGGACAGCGCTTCAATCAATCATTTGATGCAGCTATGTTATTTTATACAAAATAATTCAAATTGTGCTATGTTTATCAAATAATTTCCAATAGCTATATGCAACGATTTTTTTTTACTTTTTAATAATGATAAAATTAATAATTTAGTGAAGAGATTTAGCACTCAATAAGTATCAGATAATCATATCTAATCTACTTTCTATAATAGAAATAAATCTATTGCTTTATGTTTTTAACTATTTCATAAGAAATATTTTGGGTCAGTTCAAGATGTCTATTCCTACCTCATCATACAGAGTACCTTTACTTAAGTCAATTTTTTTCATAGATGTATTGACTTGTTTCACATTATAAGTTCTTGTGAATTTGACTCCGAATAGTAGTCCTAAGACTAGTCCCAGAATGAGTGCCAGCACAAAACTCCCAATAACACTTCCAATAACTAACTCTAAAATGTACATATTCATGTAGCATGCAGAGGGACATTGCTGAGGAAACTGCATCTATAAACAGTTTATAATTAATATTACCTAGAGTTATACTTAGTTCATAATCTCAATATTAATCTCAAACATACTTGGTATATTTCAGCATTTGTAGTAACTGTCACATTCTGAAATTCTGAAATTAATATTCATAACACAAACAATACCAAAACACAAGTAGTGAAAATATATTTATATAATTATAATAATAGCACATTTTTACTCTTTTTAACAGCCAATATAGCTAATTATATCTTAACTTGATATGTCTAACTTCCAATATGTACAGTGTAGGATTAGTTATTGGAAGTGTTATTGGGAGTTTTGTGGTGGCACTCACTCTGGGATTAGTCCTGGCACTAGTCAAATTCACAAGAACTAAACATGTGAAAGGACAAACAGATTCATCGAATAAGAACAACGACTCCAATAAAGGTCCTTTATATGAAGAAGTGGAAATGGATAAAAATGTTGAACTGAATCCAAACATTTCTTATGATATAGTTAAGAAAATATAATACTAATGTTTCGTTACTTTTATACGTTAATATTATATATTGTGTGTATAATTATATATTTGATTTCCACATAATTAAAATTTTAATACAGTAATAGAAGATAATGTTGATGTAATATTATCTGACATTATGATTATTACACATTACAAATATCAGTATAATTATTAAAATGCCTTATTAAATGTAAACAGTAGTATGAATAAGTGGCTTCAACTGATGAGTGTAGTATACACTTGTTGAGTTTGTGGTTTTCCAGTGTCAATATGTGGCTTCAAATATTCACATGAGAAAGTTGTAATTACAGTAACACAGACTCTATTACATAGTTGCTACTATAAGATGGCCATCTGTTGTATTTCATAATAGTTGTCATAGCAACAGCAATGTAGTGGTAGTGTAGGAGTAGTAATTAAAGAATTTATTGAAAATTTAGCTAGTACATATGAGAAAATATGCTTGAAAATACATTATACAGTATGGGGTGTAAATAAGAGCAATAGTTTAGCTTTACACTGTATTCTCAGCGATTCGAAGCGATTAATAGTTTCCGGTTGAAACTACTGGTGAGGTTAGTGTCTCTTTAATGTTTAGCTTCTTATGAAGACAGCATTAATTACGTAGACTTGGTAGGCAGAATATTTAAAAGCGAGGTTACTTAGTGGCCACACCCAAACAGCATCCATTAGATACCAAACAAACTGCAATAGTTTTTTTTTTTAACGGTAAAGTTGGGTGCTTAATTTTGTTTACGTTCATATTGTCAAACAAACACTACTTGTATACATCAACTTTAGTTTCATATACAATAGATAGTCATAGCTTTTGCCGATGATTTTGTGTAGTGAACCATGTCATAACTGCACTGACTGTCTCTTTTTACTGCTCTTTTTCTAAATCAAAAACCAAAATGTTGATACCTCTGAATTACATTAGCCCACAATGTACATTGATCAATGGATATAATTAATTTGAAAAGGAGTTTACTGGTACCATAAACTCCATCCGTCCTGCTTATGTCCCTACTATTGTTCATTATACAAGTTACATATCAACTTGCTCCAGCTACATATCGACTTGAAGGATACCGATAACATTTTGTCCTCGGTTGTTTTTCCACCTCCAATAATCAAAATCGTCTAATGAGCGCACCCATACTTATGGATATGCTGAGTCAGGATCTTTAGTATCGTCGTCCTTTATAATATAGCTGACCAAGCTCTTAGTAAGCCAAAGCTGAGCAAGTATAACATTAATTCATGACAGAATAGTATTGCATTTAGTGGTTATTCCATTTTTTTAAATTATAGCTATGTAACTACCTTCAATATTAGCTAGATATGAAGTTTCGTTTTTTTCTCATGAAATTAGTACTCATAGTTTTCATGATTAACTTACCTATTCACCAATTTTTACAAAAAAAATCTTTTGAAAACTTGTTTTGTTCTTAGTTTTAATTTTTCCTTCCTGATTTTTTGTAGCTGTTCATTATGTCAATTCTACACAGTCAGATTATAGTGCTAATTATTGTGTGAATAATACAATACAATCTTGTAGAAATACAATAATAATATAACATTTTTCATAAGTAGCTCTTGCTATGTCACCACTTCTTGAAGAAAGCCCCCCAATAAACAATCCTAGATCTGCTTCTGAGGCTTCTCACCCTTGCTGCTTCATTGTACAAAGTCATGTAATGAACATATTTGTACTTTGTAATAGTTGTCATCACATTATCAATAGTAAGAGAATCAAATCAACAGTTCATACTTTAACTGCAAACTGTATACAACAGTTGAGAAGCATTATTTACCAAACAAGTTATGTGGCAAGGGCTTACAGGCCCACTTAAAATAGCAAGTTCTGAATATTAAGCAAAAAAAAAAGAGAGAAAAAAGAAACCACATCACATTGCCTGTTATAATAAAGCAGCTGCTATATAACAGCTTTGGACTAACAATTTGACAGTATTAATAATTATTCACTAGACTTAAAATTGATATTATCTTTTTTTGAAAGATTTGTTCGCTATTCTCAAGCACAGTTTATCTACTGTTTCCTAAACAAACAACTACCACAGAATGGTGCCTGTAATAAGAGGGAATAATGACAAAACTCAACAAATTGATAGAGGACAATAAAGATGTTAAAAATGCTTTATGCTACATCATTCCTAATTTGCAAAAGTTGCGCATCAAATGCCACTATAATCTGAGGTGGTGGGGAGTCCCTACAGCTATCTGTACACCTATAGAGTGAACTAGTCTAACAAACCACAGCAGCAATCTAGAGTAGATTCAATGGGTATAACCAAAGTGACAGTTTATAGTAGCCAACCCCCATCCCCCATGCCCTGAAGGGCTCCTTGAAGCAAATTTCTTGGGGCTTAATAATTATCAGGGATCATCAAACATTAGTTACCTAGATATATTGTTTACTTGTATTGTTTTCTGTAAGTTTTGCCATTTAACCATTATGTTAAATTCCCAGGCAAATATATATATATTTCTCACAACATAATACTATACGTAAATTGGTATATTAACTTATAAAACTTCTGGTCAATATTATTTAACAACAGGAAATGCTTCAAGAAATGCTTCGAATTTAAAAAAACTGAGGCACCCAGCTTGCAAAACTTCTAAAACAATCAATATGACATCTAAAGCAGCTGTTGGATATGTTACTATCATTTTACTAACTGTTATAACAGGTATGTAACTGAGCTAAACTAATCTATATTTACATTGACTGTGGTGTGTGTAAACATTAGGGGAACTGGTGGTAGACAGAAGTCCATGCCCTGGACAATCTGCAATTTTCAGATGTAATGTTCAAAATGATGATTTAGTTTGGCGACGGCTCACTGATCCTCCAAGACAGTTTGTAGTTGCCAGTAATATCCAACCATCAAGTACTATGAGAGCATTGGTGATAGGAGGAGTTCAAGTAGTGTTTAATATAACTGAATATCAACTCAATCCATCAGTCATCAGTGCAGTGGCTATTGTTAGTGATCCAGATGTTCTAAATGGAGTAGCAATGACTTGTGGTGGACAGAGTCTGGTCATAAGAGTTTCACAAACTAGTAAGTGGATACCATATTAGGTGTAGTAAACACTTATATCTTGTCATTACCATTTCATCAACATAGTTATGTTTTATGCTATTACAGGCTTTGTACCTACAGCCTTACAAGTAGTACGAGTGTCACATAACAAAAGTGAAATTAACATTTGTCCAATTGGTGATTTTCTTGATAATACCTTCTACTAATCCAGTGGCATGGACTGGCCCCATAAAGCTTCGCACTGCTGAGAATGTTACATTTCTTTATTGTCAGCTTAGCAGTACATTTTTTATAGGTAAATTTGGATATACTAAATAATTATAAATATTATAAAAAATACTTTATGCACAATGTTAATGTATTATAGACACATGCATTTTAGAAGACAGCAATATAGACAGAAACTACACCATATTTGTTAATGGAACCTGGGTAATTTCACAAAAATGTGATCCTTCAGAAATACAAGTGACATGTGTTGATGGTAGCTGGAGTGAAGATATTACTTGTCAAGAGATTACTTCTGATCAGAATACAGGCATAGGTATTTTAACATTTAGTAAACTGAGCTTTCCGTTTATGGAAACATAAAGACTATTTCCAAAATAGAATCTGCTAATTTATCACTTCCAATCTTTAATATCATAGCTGAAATTGTTACTATAAATAAACCAACTGTTTTGAACTATTCCTGTCTACAAAGAAATTAAAATATACTTAGATGATACATTTTGAGACATTTTTTCACTTCGTTTTGCCACACTTCAATAGTTATGAGTATTGTAACATCAACATTTTCAATATATTATAGCTACATCTTTATTCAGGAAGTTCTATTTTATTTCAACCATGATAATTATTATTATCCACACTTAAAATAATGATCTTTGTTGTTGCTGGTTTTATCTATATTAGGGGAAACGACTGCTATAACAGAGGCTAACTCCTTAGTTACAGTAAAATCAGCTACTACAATAAAAGACAACTTTGTTACAGTAAGATTTAGCTAATCCTTAATTCGCTTTTACACTGTATTAATCACTACACATAATTACTCTATTACATCTGTTGTGTTTCTCCATCAGGGCTCAACTTCCTGTACTGACCACATGTATAGTTTGAGATCAATTATAGGAACTGCTATTGGATGCTTTATGCTGGCTCTTATTGTGGGCTTTGGCATGGGACTACTTAGTAGAGTCAGCTACAACAAGAGAATGAAAGTTTTCAAACACTCTGGGGAAAGTTGTAATTGCTCAAAGCACAGTATTGACTTGCATAAAAGACCTTTCCATGAAGATGTGGAAATAGAGAAGAAAGTTGAATTGACTCAAAATGTTTGTTATGACACTGTTAAAAGAATTTAAAGCATTTTATGTTCAAAGTTAGCATTTAAAAATTGATGTTTGGTCTTATATTTGTAACATTATTATATATCCGTTTTATTGCTGCTTTTCGTCCGACACATATATTAAATTTAAATATCTGTTGTTGCTGCTAGGTTATTCATTTACTCTTAATAGTATCAATAACAATTAATTAATTCATTTTCCATATCAGTACTAAATAAAATTTGTTGTAAGTAACTGTAGACCCTACTAATTGGTCCTGGTCACCTGTAGATGAATTATTTTAATAGATAACTATATAGATCCTGACAAATTAAGCTACACATATTCCAGCACTAATGGATAAAAACACAATATACTGCCACATTGCCAGGACAAGCTGAAATTATTTGTGCTCTTCTAACTATATTATTATTCCTTATATAGCAGTTACCTGATTACACATGTCCTAAATTAGTGAATGAACAAATAGCAATTGTGGCATTTCCACGCTGTTATATATTTTTTATATATAACATATAATATAATTGTAACCATTAATATTGTAGCCAAGTAATGTAGTCTCATAACACAATTTTGATTTTGCCAAATATGTTGCCTCATCTTATGCTGTAATACTATGAATTTGTTAAACATAACCAATACTAAACAGTATCTACTTTTTGACACAATCATTCTATAAAAACAAACATTCACAAAGTGCTACTCACTCTTACTTTTTTGTGTGAAGAGTTGTCTGTTAACTATATTTACAACACTGAGGCAAACATTATGAGAGAACATGCATGAGTGCATGTTTATTCATAATTTAGAATGACAACATCTCACTCAATCTCTTGATCTATACACTGTACTTTTATTTTACAATTATTCAATCTAATAAGTGTCAATGTTAAACAAAAAACAATTAAACATCTAAAAAAGAAATATAACAATTACTTTATGCTCTTAACTGTTTCATAAGATATATTTTGAGTTAATTCAACATTTTTATCTATTTCTACTTCTTCATACAGAGGACCTTTATTTAAGTCAATATTGTTCATAGATGTATTGACTTGTTTAACATTATATGTTCTTGTGAATTTCACTCCAAATAGTAGTCCCTGGACCAGTCCCAGAATGAGTGCCACCACAAAACTCCCAATAACACTTCCAATAACTAATTCCCAAATATTGTACAAAAGATATTAGTTCCATAGAATTTGTATTTTCACTATAGTCATAAATATTTACAAAATTCACAAACATTTCAACCATTTTACAATGGTCATCATCAGTGAGTGGATGATAATAATAATAGTCAAAAAATAATGTCCTGAGGAACTTGTTGTTATGACAGAGCTATAACAAAAATAAGTTGTCATGACAAAGCTATAACAAAAGAAAGTCCTGGATGCAAGCTATATTCTTGTTAGGCAATTATATACTGGAAGCAATAAACCAGCATCCCTGTTCATTAATGGTCCACTCACTCTTATTTGCCAAGACTCTGAGTAACATCTCCAGCTTCTCAATGGGGCATTGCCATCTCTCAAAGTTGTGAATTCTATCTTGAAGTGACAGAAGCACATCTAAAATACTATGTGCCACACCCACACCACTTACAAAGAATGACAAAACATGCAGAATTGCCAAGCTTTATGAGTAGTTACATGTTGTAAATGCACAATCCACAACACCTAGTGCACATGATAAAAGTTTCTGTTCTGAAAAATACAAATAGTATTGTATTAACTATATATTATGTCTTGAGGAATGATATGTATGCGTCATCCTAATAACTAGTCCTTTTTTGGTGTTTTAATTGTAATGTATTTAGACCTCCCGTATATGCTATCTTTAGCACTGCTGCCTGAAAAGTATCTATTGACTAACATAACAAAATAGTAAAGTAGTGTATAATGCATTTAACCACTATGTACAGTCTTATTGTCTCAACTCTTTTATCATTGCAGTTAACAGATTTTGTTATGGTTTTCAAAGGATTCTTTACAGACCGTGTAGCCCTATATTAATAGTTATTTTACCTTTCACAGAAGAAAATATAAACAGACTTGCACAAATAATAACTACTTTAAAGGTCATTCCTAGTACTCTGGAATACTTAATCTGAAAAGAGTTTACAAGTTAGAATAATTTGCAAGCTATCACAGAGGGGGAGGAGACTCGATTTTCAACACAATCTAGAACGCAATCTTGAACATAATCTTTCTGGAGTATTCGTGTACACTTAGACTTCCCTATATGATTATGCACTGTGACCATCGTGTTTTTGTATTCCCTTGGTAGTCGCACCCATCCCATCATTAAGAAGCTGCCAGTTCCACGTGTAACTAGCTTTTTTGGTAACGCCCCCTATAGTCACGTCGTAATCACGTGAGAAAATAATTTCTTGCTGCCATGGTATTTATTCTTGATGTGCTGCTGGGATAATAAGTGCTGGAAGTGGAGTTTGGGGATACAAACATAATAATCAAATTAGCTAGTATCATACAAGTGATTCCCTTTTCATCAGTACAATCAATTATTCTCTCTAATGGACTGCTATGGAACTTTTGTCTCTGACATTGGTGGATATGGTTTTGGTGAGCAATATCTAACCAATAGTCAGTTCCCATACGTCTATGTAAGCATGACAAACTGATCTTAAGTATTTCCAGAGTTGTTGCTGTCACTACCTGATTTGTAGCAGTGCAATCATGATGTCCAAGAAGAGGATGAAAAAGTTCATAAAGTTTCCCATCAACCCAAACCGAACCAGCAGTTGAAATATTTAAGGAAGCTATTGATTTTCTGAACGAGGTGCTTCATTTTCTGGAAAGAAAAGATCATTTGGCAGTCTCTTGAAGTGGGGTCAAAACTTTATTCTGTAGCAGTAATGCAAATAAAATAAATAAAATTATGGGCAAAATATAAGAGTGCTTTTTATACTTAATTTTATAAGGACAACAACACATCACAATTATTAAATCTTTGTGTGTATTTCCAATTATTTAAGCTTTGTGCTAAGCAGTTAACTTCCTGTAGAATAATTACGATATTTAACATTTTAAACAACAAACAGCAGATAGTACTAGTAAATAAGTATAAATGTAAAACAAAAATCTACTTTTTATAATAGAAATACAACTATTATTTTATGTTCTTAACTGTTTCATAAGATATATTTTGAGTCAGTTCAACATTTTAGTCTGTGTTTACTTCTTCATACAGAGGACCTTTACTTAAGTCCATTTTTGTCATTGATACATGTTGTTTAACGTTGTAAGTTCTTGTGTATTTGACTCCAAATAATAATCCCAGGACTAGTCCCAGAATGAGTGCCAGCACAAAACTCCCAATAACACATCCAATAACTAACTCTAAACTGTAAATGCTGTAGCTGCATGAAGTTGGACATTGCTGAGGATACTGCTGAGAACAATGCTGAGGACACTGTATCTATAAATAATTAATAAATAGCATTACCTAGAGGTATTTAGTAACATTTTTAAACTTAATATCTCAAACATACATGGTGTATTTCAGTATTGGTAGTAGCTGTCACATTCTGAAATTCTGAAATACAATGTTGAAAACATAAAAAATGTAATTCAAAAAACACCATAATACTATTCTTATAATTGATGTACAATTATAGACCAGAATCGGTCATTTCTAACACACACACACACTCTTTGCTTACTCAAGTCAATGTATGACTAGAACACTAATTATACTAAAATCTAGATCTAAGTTTAGCAATAATTAAAATAATATGCTTTTCTAATGTCTTGTGTATTGCAGATTGAAATTTCATATCGAGAATACTATTATGATTATAATATAGTAATGCTTGGAAGTAGTATTGTTTCCCAGTTGCATATAGAAACAGATAATACTGACTCCTGCTAACTTTGCTAGTGTGCTAATAGTATATTGTAGTTAGTGGTATGCATATTTTTAATGGACTATGTATGTGTTAGAAATCTCTGACATTATTCGGTTAAATTAGCCCTGGCTAAGACAATGCAAATCCTTCACAATAGAAATCTGAAATTATTCTGACTCTATATAATAGAAAATTATATTCATGCCTAACAGTAATCTTTAGCTGTATTTTAATACTTAATCAATCAATAGGGAATAAAATCCAGGAGTACTATAACCATCATTGAGAAACTAATGTGTTTAAGTGCCTCTAATACAAATACTCATCTCTCTCATAATTTGTAGGCATAATTCTACAACTGATTCACTGTACCTGAATCAGTTTGTAAAGTTGTTAATGCCTGACAATCTATATTTTCACTCCATATTCCTTCATCCTCACAGGTCACTTGTACTTCATAAGGACTACAATCTCGTAAAATTGTCCATGTTCCATTGGAATAGAGAGTGTAGTTGATATCTTCATTATTGTCACTCAAATTGCATACACCTTGATTACATTACATAACTGAAACTCCTTCCAAAACATGCAGACACTGCCTGAAAAGTGTCCATTGACAACCATAACAAAACTATAAATTAGTGTATAATGTGTTGATAAATAGTTTGTTAACCTCTACAGCCTTGTACACTTTTTGTTAACTCTAATTACCAAGACAGTTTACGGATTTTGTTATGGTTGTAAATGGACACTTTTCACCCTGTGAGAAGATACATGAAGTATTTAAACAAACTTTCTACTCTTACCTAAATTGAATGTACTATTATACTGGCACTGAAAAAATACTATATTGTTAGGAGCAGTTAGTGTTATAGGACTTGTCCATGTAGTAAAATTATTCGAAGGTGATATTTGGTAGAAGATATTTCTGGCATTTTCATTAATAATTGACTGAATAATCAGTTCACTTGTATTACTTGATCCTCTAGGCACAAGACCTGTATCAACAAAGTAAACTTGTAATAGATACGAAATAAACTCATACACATTATAGTAGCCTTTATTAGTAATATTAAACTTACTTCTTCCAGGAATTTCTATAGTATGAGATTGTCCACTGCAAACCACCATCATAGTTCCATTCAAAAGTTCTGGATTGTAAACAGTTGCTACATAAGTAATTCTTGATGACATGCTATATTCAGTTACATTGAAGACTACTTCAGTGTCTCCAATCATGCGAGTAGTGATTCTTGATTGTGGCTCAAGAAAAGAGAGAATGATATAGTCTTCTTTTTGTCTTCCAACTGGGTCCACTGCCTCTCTAAGTTGCCTCCACTTACAGTACATCTATGGCTTGTTCTCCAGGACAAGGAGTTATGTCTGCCACTAATTCTCCTGGCATTGAACAATATCAGATGATATAACATGTTCACAATAGCTTCAGTATTTATTCCTATCCAGCGTCTAGCTAGTTCATTAAAAGTTTGGGGGTGATGCAAACTCACAATAAATACTATACCAAAATAGGTAATTTGCAATAAAGGTTATGTGTTTGATTACTTCAATGTCAGTCAATACATAGTTAGTCTGTAAGTGGGGCATGGTGATTCTTCTACATTGTGTCAAGGTTTTTGGAGTTAATATGTGTACGATAGACTAAGCAGTACACTCAGTTTTTTCTCCAAAATCTTAACACAATATTCATATTAATGGGTATGTGTTCATTTCCAAACTAGAAAAGTAGTAGCTATAGTTCCGCTGCCATTTGTCTAGAAGGACTATTTGATAGACTGTTACTGTTTTAGATTTTCTAAGATTTAATTTAGTGGATACAGTTAAGACAATATAATAGACCAAACAATATTTGTGAGAGAGTGACTGCTCTCACAATTGTGAACTCCACCTTGAAATAACATACACATACATCAATATGTGCTACATCAAGGTACATGGCACTGCACCCAGTCACAAATTTATCTGTTCTAAAAAATGCAAAAGGATATTTTACATGTATTGTGTCTTGTGGAGCTATAGTATACGTGTCCATACTAGTTCTTTTTACTGTTATTTGGATTGTATTAATATTGTCACTGTATTTATATAGCTAAGTGCATGACAGCTTAACCCATACATCTCTGATTTTACCTTATACAGAAGAAAATAGAAAAAGGCTTGTACATAATCTACTTCAAAGGCCACGCTGTCCTCGAAAACGCTTAGTCCCAAAGAGTTTACTTATTGGCAAACTTGTACAGGATACACAGTCGAATTTCTGTTTACTCTTACAGTATTAGACTTTGAACCTCAGGTGTTGTATTCTCTAGTCGACAACGTCCCATACTCCCTTTTACAGACTTCTTTAGATTTGCAATACTTACCTTACATTCCGAGGAAATTTGTATTAGGCCATGTTCTGCAGAATGTGATTGTAGCCAACTTAATTTTGCTGTTCCTCCCTGTACGCCCTACCCGACTTGAGCCATACCATTTTTGTGCAGCTTTAATTGGTAGAGTACAATTTGGCGCTCAGCAAAACATTGGTGAAAGTGTACAAGTACATGTTTAATCCACAATACCATATGATAATTATACATTTATATACCTTTTATACTATATATCTTTTATACTATATATCTGTCTTTATCTATCAATGTAGCTATCAATCTATCTATCCATCTAACCGTCAGTTTGTCTGTTCATCTTTCTTTCTGTTCATCAGTCCGTCCGTCCACCCGTTTGGCAATCCATCTGCTAGCATTACTCTCTATGTTTTAGTCTAACTTTCAGTGTATTTGGAGAACCAGATTTCCTTCAGTACATTATACATTTTCCCTAAACTATTTAGCTAGCTACATCAATACTACATACAGTAAATACTTGCTGCTAGAATGTGAAACATACTGAGACTGATTAGGATTTCATAGCAAGCTCTTTTGCAACACTGTTATAACAGTTCAAAATCACATCCTGAAACTAGCCAGACTTTCTATCCTAGCTCAAGAAGGGTCTGAGGCTCTAAGCTATTATGCTTGCTAGAACAAGATAGTAACATGCACTACAGTTTCATTCAGCTTGGAACAGCAGTTCAAATAACAAAATCAGGTCACAGGATTAATTAAGATTAGCATATGCCCCTCAAAAACAAACCATCCAGAAACAAGGTTTCTTTCCCATATGTTAATAGTTTCCTGTCTAATCAAAAAGATTAGCCATAATTAATGATAAGATTTTTAAATTTGTTTGGGGTAGGGGCAAACCCAGCACAGAGAGGGGCTCAAGTATATTCAAGTCATGAATACAAAAATTATTTAAACTGATTTGGGCATCAATATTTATAGTAAAAGAATAAACTTTGTCACACTTAGAATGTGAGTGCAATTTCTGGATTGTATTTTATTTTGCATAGTCTTTAATTTGTTTGCAAAAAGCAACCACTGTTCAGTATTAGATTAAATATAGTCCAAAGATACAGCTATGTTGGAAATGGATATCAATCTAAATGTTTAAATAACTACTGGACTTGTGTATGTTGCATTGGTTTACTACTTCTCCCATCCACACAACCACAAACTCTTCATGTGTACTACACGAATTAACGGAAGCCACATTCCATACTACCGTTAATACTTTAATTAGGTCTACGTTTACAACATTGAGGTTAACATTATGGGATAACACACATAAGTGCATTTGTATACATAATTTTATAAGGACAAAACCTCAATCAATCATTTGATAATTTGCTATGTCTTTACAATTATATTATTCAAACTTTTGCTGTTATCAAATAATTTCTGATACCTATTATGCTTCGATTTTTTAACTTTCAATAATGATAAAATTAATAATTTAGTGAAAACAGTAAGCACTCAATAAGTATCAAATAATCATATCTAATCTACTTTCAATAATAGAAATAAATCTATTGCTTTATGTTTTTAACTGTTTCATAAGAAATGTTTTGAGTCAGTTCAACATTTTTATCCAGTCCTACTTCATCATACAGAGGTCCTTTACTTAAGTCAATATTGTTCATAGATATATTGATTTGTTTAGCTTTATAAGCACTCGTGAATTTGACTCCAAATAGTAGTCCCAGGACCAGTCCCAGAATGAGTGCCAGCACAAAACTCCCAATAACACTTCCAATAACTAACTCTAAACTGTACATATTCATGTAGCATGAAGAGGGACATTGCTGAGGAAACTGCGTCTATAAACAGTTTATAATTAACATTACCTAGAGTTATACTTAGTTCATATTCTCAATATTAATCTCAAACATACTTGGTATATTTCAGCATTTGTAGTAACTGTCACATTGTGAAATTCTGAAAAATTATTATTCAAAACATAAAAATTCCAAAACACACGTAGTGAAAATAAATCCATATAATTGATATACTATATACTTATAGTAAATCTTTGACCAGAACAATGTATTTTAACACTGCACATTCTTCATTTACCCAAACCAATGGATGAGAAGACCTCTAAGTATATTAGAAGCTAGATCTAAGATTTCTTGTTCAATCTCTAAGAATATCTTCCTAATGCCTTGTGTATATGCACCTACAAACTTCATTGCTGTTTTGTTGCATATTGAAGCAGATAATACTGACTCAACTTTGCTAGAGTGTTCTCATAGGTATGTGGTGTCCTCTTTAAGTATATACTTAAGTACAAGACAAATCTCTACTTTATCAAGTTAAGCTGCTGCAGCTACAATACAAGTCGTTCACAACAGAAGTTTGAAAGTATCTCAATGCTATACTAAGGAAAATTATATTCAGTACTTTTTAGCAGCACTTAAGTACTTCGTTAATCAACATCAATCTTATTATAATCCAATGTTACTATTATATTATAAACCAATGCTACTATTATACTTCATTAATAACATTTTTCTAAAGTGCATCTAGCTATATTATTAATGAAATGAATACTTATCTTATTCCTATATTTATTGGTATAATTCTACATCTGTACCAGAAACAGTTAGTGAAGTTGTGGATTCCTGGCAATCTATATTTTCACTCCATAATCCTTCATCCTCACAGATTACTTGTATTTTAGAAGGAATACATTCTTGTAAAAGTATCCATGTTCCATTGGAATAGATAGTGTAGTTGGTATCTTCATTATTGTCATTCAAAATACATGTACCTTAACACAATTAGTTGTAAATAACATAATTATGATTACATTAATTAAGTGAGTCATACTGAAATGTATAAAAAAAAGTTTGAAGAATTAAAAAAATCATTTCACTCTTACCTACATTGAATGTACTATTATACTGGCACTGAATAAATACTATATTGTCAGGAGCAGTTAGTGTTATAGGACTTGTCCATGCTGTAAAAGTACTTGAAGATGATATCTGGTAGAAAATATTTCTGGCACTTTCATCAATAATTGGCTGAATAATGAGTTCACTAGTATTACTTGATCCTCAGAAAACATTCAATGCAGTAGGCACAAAACCTGTAACAACACAATAAACTTTTGATAAAAATACAGATGAAGTTAG
>WLWD01001627.1_pt1 | contig 101299 bp, 80 predicted proteins | sample 6712731 | NCBI WGS metagenome assembly WLWD01 (sample SAMN12718690, study PRJNA576275) | sponge metagenome | isolation source: marine sponge | host: Mycale hentscheli | place: New Zealand: South Island, Marlborough, Capsize Point | collected 2014-11-01 | reverse complement strand
AGAATGACCAAAAAAGGTAACTAAAAAACATAACGGATAACAGACTTGAACATCGACGATCGCTGAATATCGATGTTTAATGCCGAGTACAAGGCGCAAGTGCAAAGGTAAAGACTAAAATGAAATAGTTTGTGTAGGACTAAATGAAATAGTTTGTGTAGGACTTTTTTCCTCATTCGGCTTGAACAATTACTATTGTTGTTGATTTTATATGTGATTGGTTAACTAATAATAATTATGTTTTTTTTATCCATTTATTACTTATGTATCTTGTGTAATAGCAACTTGCACCCAAGGAGACATTAGACTTGCTGGAGGAAACTCAAGTAGTGGGCGTGTTGAGATTTGCCACAACAACGTCTGGGGTACAGTTTGTGATGACTTTTGGGATAATGTGGATGCTCAAGTGGCCTGCATACAATTGGGTTTTAGCTCTCAAGGTAAAAAATCAATATAAACGTATATTAAGTATGTCTATACAGTATGATATGTTCTGTGACACATGTTTAGATTTTGCAGAACTATTTAGTTGGTAATCTTGTTGAAATATGTGCTCTCTGTACCCATAAGTACATATCTGTTCGTTAGCGGATATGTTACCCCAACAACTGCTAACAGTATAATTAAAATTGTATTGGGTTTATATTGGGAAAATATACACTATGAATAAGCCATGAAAGTGTTGAATACAGTCTAGACATGATGGTAATTTTTTTACACATTGAATTCCTAATAATAATGAATTATTTTTTATTGAGAAGAAAGGAAACACAGGATTTACCTGAGTGAGCTAAATTCATTTACCATAAATGGCATTATCTAGCACATTAAAAGGTAACAGATAATTCTGTGGAACTAAATGCTGTACACTTAAACATATCTCAAGCAACAAAACTTATCAAAATTACTACTAGTACATATACATAATCAATAATTTTTTAGATCACAATTTGCGATTCTCATTAATATTTTGAGGCGCATGTGTGATCAAGTACTAAAAGAAATAATGCAAGTATTATCTCACTCCGAATGTATTTGAACTACTCTGTCTATGATATTTACTTAGAAACTAGTAGGCTTGTATCTTGATGCAATGACTAGTCTTATATAATAATATAAACCATGAATTGAAATCTAGTTGGCACATTGTTATCATATGGTATTCATAAAAAAATAATATGTTATTGTAGGAGCTGTTGCCATATTCTCAGGATTCACTGATGGCACTGGCCCTATTATGCTGGATGGTGTCCGGTGTATTGGGAATGAGAGCAACCTCATCGGCTGCACTGCTAACACAATTGGAGTTCACGACTGCACTCATCATGAAGATGCTGGAGCCAGCTGCATGAGTATAAGTATGTTTTCTTTTAATTCCTCTGAAGTCATTATAATTGGCAAAGGCAGAAAGTGTATAAAATTTTCTGACTAAAAATGTAAAGTAAATAATGATTTTCAATGCATTGCTACAACTTTAAATGAGTTAGTGCAATGTCTAATGATAAGTAATGGTTACTCCTTGTTTTACAAATTAGCCTTGTATTGTCATGCTATCAAAATCAATTTAAAACTCTTTGTTGTAAGTCGTATTTTGTATTGTGTGTATACTCAAACCATGTAGAGGACATTCACTTAGTTTAAATGCTCATACTAGTACAGCATGGCATATACTTAAGTATAACATGCGAGCTATGTGTGGTAGGTTAACTGAGAGGTTGACCAGAGATGGGTAGAATGAAGCTGCCACCAGAGTTCTGGCAGGCTGGTGTAGGTCCTAGCCTCAGATTATTGGGCCTTACAGGGGTTGTTGGACACAGCACTTAGCGTATGTTTCAATGCTATCACCAGAACTGAGTAACAGAAGTGCAGATGGCCAAGTATATATTAAACTGTCTAAATGTGGCATGAATGGTCCTGAACATTAGGTAGTTTATAGAGGGACAAGGGAGTGAAGGGAAATAACAATGCATAACATAAATGCATTAGTGTCAAATTACAATTATTGAAGTGAATGGAAATGTATGCAACTGAGTGAATGTGTAAGTTTGTGTGTGAGTTTGTTATGTGCGAGTTTGTTCTGAAAGTGTGGTTATTCCAACACACTATGTTAGATACAAAAATGCAATTGTGTCGTCCCAGAGGATATGAAGACCCATTATTGGTTAGTGTATGTAAACATTATTAGATATAATTATTCACTCTTTTTCCTATCATTGCTATTGTGGTAATGAGCTAATGCAGTAAAAATAGTGGGTAATTTCACAGCCACATTGCTAGACATAATGAGTGCTAATTAGGAATCTTATTAGTGTCAGCTATAGCTGAGCTAAGGTGCATCGCCTGGAAGCCCCATTTCCGTTAAAACAAGCGTGATATTGTATTAATGTGTATTAAGCTATACATGTTAGGCTCTAGAATCATGTACCAAATATAATGCGGTAGAAAAAAAACAAGGAAAAGCAACACAACTACTTCACAAGTTATTAAACATACAAATTCACAAGTTGAGTTTTAATTAAGCATACAAAACCACAGATTAATCTTATAAAACATAGTATATTATATTTGATGTTAGAACAGAGAAAATTTGCTATTATTATAATTTTTTCAGCCGAGAATGGCTGAAAAGTCAAAAACTTTGTTCAAATAAGTAAAATAATACTATATGCAGTAATTTTAGCTGGAATGTCTCTTGGTGCTACTTGCTAATATTTAGTATGCACCATGAAAAAGAGAAGCAATGATAGGATTCGAATCTATAATATGTTTACCTTATTTATCTGGGTAAGTTGGATATAAAGACACAATACAATTACTAACAACAAATAGAACTAGCGGTGTGCTTAAGCACAAATGGCGAGTTAGCCTGCTTTAAAGTAATAAATAACTATGAGCTGTAATTATTGCTGGTTTTCAAGGCCCACAACTAGTTACTGAATCATAGACCGGTTCATTACTTTGTTGGTTCATCAAGATGCTTTACCAACTTATGTAATGAGAGGAGCAGGCGATAAAAAGGTCACACATATCATATAAATAAGCATACACACACACACACACACGTATATATATATATATATGTATATATATATATATTGACCAGGACTCTCCTGGACAACTGGCACCAGCTGGCCCTGGCCAAAGAACAATAAACTGCTAGCTTAGTCATTCACCATGTATTGTTCATTAACTTAACAACCCTTTACCCACCATTAATGATATTCATTTCCAAGACCACTGACTTCCTGTCAGTGGTCCCTATTATTTAAGCTGGTTCAATTGTTGTATTTTTTGTTGCCTATCAGTGCTAACCTTGACCATTACACTGTCAAAGGAGTGCGCATTTTTGCGAGTATCTTTGCAAGGCTGAAAGCCATCGGCTGCGCAAAACATATTTCATGGCGTTATAGTAAATAGGCAGTCTGGTCCTTCGACTTAGCTAAGCTGGGTAAAGAAGTGACCATCAGCAGGGCTATACCAACCATTTTTTAGAGTCCTTTCATGGTTCTTCGAGCAGGATAAGCATACTTAGCTTTTTCTGGCAACCTATTAGCTACTTCCAACTGCTCCACCACCTGACTGAGGCTCTTCTCTCCATAGTCGCTCTGGTGTAACTCCTCTCCTTGCCATTTGCCACTCGATTGAAGCCCCGCCAAAGTCAACCTCCACCTATCAATCTGTCAACTGACCTTCGAGACTCCTACCTCTCCACCGTCCTTTGATTGCTCCTACCAAGTCTTTGTAAAGCTTAACTCACCTACGCCAATCTCCGGAAAGGTCGTCCCAGATTTGCCCACCTCAACTAGATTTTTCAACGCCTTTCAATTTTTTCCCCCACAAGTATGGATCCTGAAGGCAAAGAAGCAGACCCTGTCTTGGTCACCAAGGCTCTAGAGTCTCTTCGATGCAAACGCGCTACTCGCTGCGGTAGCCTGACCCGCCCCTCCACAAGAAAGTCGATTACCTCAGAGCAGTTCCTCTAACCGAGAGCCGCAAGTCCGATGTCGAACATCTTAAGATTCTCATCAAGGCTGATATCGAGAAACACCAAGATCTCCAAGATCAGATCGAGGAGCTCATTGACGGTGATTTCTCCCTAGAAAGCCATGAATACGAGGAACACACCACCCGAGATGAAATCAATGACGGCATCCTCAAGGAATGTCGAGATCTCCTCAGACTTCTCTGTTGTTAGGAAGAAGTTCAAGGACTCATCAGAGAAGCAGACTTCTTGGACAAACCGTTCGACTGCACTACTGCTTTCTACCAGGCAGACGTCAAGGACTTCGCCAAAAGAATCAATGCCACCCAGACTCAAGCCATTGACTTCAGAAACAACCAGGAACTGGCTGACGTCTTCACGACCTTATGGAAAAGAGCCCAATACTACAGGACGCAAATCGACAGACGTCTCACTACCTTCACTCCAATGGATTCAGCCTCCACCTCCACTACAACACCCACTGTGGCCAGAGCTGCACCAATCAATGTAGAATTGCCCAAGTTTGATGGGGATCCTCTCCAGTGGAGAAAGTTTCATACTATGTTTACTGTTGCTATCACCACCAGAGCTGTTTGGTTCTCTGAACTAGATAAGAAATGACTCCTCTCCAATTCCATTCTTCCCAAAGATGTCAAGGACATCGTGGACAACGCGCCAGAGAAGGAGGACCTACTCCTGGTCACCAGTGGAGTCAGAAAGAGGACAGATGAATCACAGCCTTTCCACCTCATCCTGCTCTCAACGAAATCTCGACTGACCATTATCCTTCTCAAGACACTCCATCAGACGTATGGACATCCAGGCATCTCCGTGTTTGCCTCCATCCTGGGTCACACCTACTGTATTCCAGGACTGCACAACACTCTCAAGAAGATCACCAGATCCTGCTCCAACTGTCAACGACCTTACGGACAGACCTTGACGACACAGATGGGCCTCCTACCTAGCAGAAGAACTACTCCAGCGCCACCCTTTGTGAACATTGGAATAGATTTTGCCGGTACCTTCACCCTAAGACAGGGCTACACCAGGAAGCCTGTGTTGATCAAATGCTATGTTGTCATATTTGTTTGTATATTCACGAAATGTGTTCATCTTGATGTTTGTGCTTCCTTGTCCCTCTGTGGTGAATTACTTATGCGAGCGGTGCGAGGAATTATTGTAAAAACTTCAGTTATGTTGAACAATTGCTCTAAAAGTTATTTTAGGTCAATTATGTTCGATTTTACTGTATGGGCAGCTGATTCCCGAGACACTCCATTATGCAGGTCCAAACTAGACAATATTGTGGTCAGTTGCTTCATTGCATGTGATACACTCAAAATCAACTCCTCTGTAATATTTGAACCCATTCCTGCTAAGATCATCTTGCATTCTCTATTCAAATGTTCCATGTAGAGATCTGCTGGAATATTTTTAGCCTCTCGACCATGTACATTAAATGTACGATTCCATTTCAACTGGGCAGCCATTCGTGGTGAGAAAAAATATCTCAACTGCAGGAGAGTATTTAATGCTTCCGTGGCATAATTTGTGCAACCAGTTGCTTTATAAATCAGCAGCATGTAGCGCCAGCATCGTATAATGCGATTACCATCACCTTCCCATATTGCATCTTTAAACTCTAGTAATAAAAGTCCACTTGATAGCATACCACATGCATGTGCATGTACTCCATCCTGAGGTGGCACTACAGGTGCGGAACTTGCACTTGGAATGTTAGTATCAACAAATGTATCCACAAATTGTGCAATAGCAAGTAGAACTAATCTAGTTTGTTGATCTGCAGTAAGGTCTTCAGATTTATCGGGGGAAAACATCATACTTGGACGATCATCAAGTCTATTCATATTAAACAGGGTTTCATTTAGGGGGGGGCGAAAGGGGGCATTTGCCCCCCCTTGGGTTCTAAATGCCCCCCCTTGGATTCTAAGTGCCCCCCACCCTTTTGAAAGAACCGATATTTATTAAGAGAAAAATGTAAACCAAATTAATAATAAACAATATTCACACAGCAATTCGTCTAGGTTTTTTGTTCCATACTGTAATAATGTCATTTAATTGTGTAGATGAGAGCGTCTCGGATGTCTCCATGGCTATTTTCATCAAATAGGATAATTGTGATTGCCCAATTCGATTTCGAATTCGTGTTTTAATTAGTTTCATTTTGGAGAAGCTCCTTTCCACTGAAGCAGTGCTGACAGGGATAGATAGACATATGTTTGCCAGGGTGCTAATGTTTGGAAAAATTTCACTAAGCATATCACTTGTGGTGAGATCTTTCAACTGCAAGTGCAGGTTACCTTTCGGCTTCTTCGATAAGTAGCTTCGAAATGTTTTCCACTCCTCTCGGGTTTCGCGGGAAATAAGAGCTTCTTTGGTGGATTCATCTCCACCAGCAGTCTTAGCAGGCAGCTCTGCACCATAGTGAGCTAATAGTACATCTATTAAGTCCTCACCATATGTATGGAAGTCAGAAGAGTCAGCAGCTGGCACTTTCTTCGGATCAAAGATGCCAAATGAGGAGACAATATCTTGTGAAATAAATCTGCTGGATATGTTTGCCTTCAGCATCCTGATAAACGGTTCAGCCACTTGTCCTTGGAATGTAGCAATGCTTTCCGTGGTTAACGTGATGTCAGTGACTTCTTCGATCTCATTCTTTGCATCCATCAGTTCTAATACCCAGTTAGCAGCAGGTAACATGGCATCATCAAGTGTATTGAGAGTGGCATCAACAAGAGGGGTGATAGCTGTCACGTCTATTCTCTCAGTCTGGAGAGCTCTGCTCAACTTCGCCACTTGTGGCAGAACATAATCAAGGAGGTATATGGCCACTAAAGTTGAGGGCCTACATAAGGCTTTACTGATACCTAGAGCTTCAGGTGCATGTGTCTGCTCATAGATATTGTTTAGAGCAGTCACAATTGCACTGTAGCTAGCTTTGACTGCCTTCACACAGCGTTCATGGGACAGCCAGCGAGTATCTGATGGTTTCACAACTTTCAGCTCAGGTAAGTCAAGCACCTGCTATACTGCTTTGAGACTCTCAGCTCGCTTAGGAGAATAGTGGAAAAATTTCCAGAGGGTGGTGAGTGTGATGTACACATGTTTTATCCCACTGGTAGCATTAGCTGCTTGAACGCATGCTAGCTGTAGCAAATGGCAATGGCAGTGTACGAAAAGTGCATGAGGTGAAATTTCTTCAGGAGACTCTGCACACCATTGTGTTTCCCAGAGAAAGTAGCTGCTCCATCGAATCCCATACCCACCAGCTTGCTAATCTGTATGTTTTTATCTTTCATGAATTCAACAAGGGCAGAATAAATAGTCTTTGCATCAGTAGCTTTCAATGGAACTATATCCAAGACGTGCTCAACAGGTTGACCGTCCATGTTCACCCAGCGGAAGAAAATTGAAAGCTCTTCTGTGGTCGTCACATCAGTGCACTCATCTGCCATTATGCTGAAATGGGAAGCTTGGCGAAGCCGTTTCAGTAAACATTCTTCAGCCCCTAAGCCAACTGCCTCAACAAATTCAACAACAGCAACTTTAGATGTGTAGGTTGCATTTAATCTAGCTCTTTCAAGGAACCCCTTTAAATCTTCTGCACCACAACTTACGATTAGATCAATAAGTTCATCAAAATTTGTTGTGTGGGGAATGTGGCGACGAGCTAAAAAATGGGTGCAACGAATTAGAGCTTTAATGGCCATTCTGTTCTTCAACTTTTCCTCATCATTAATTTGTTGGAGTTGCTGAATGACTGACCCTTCTTGTAGTGCTGTAGCTGCAGCCATCTCTGCTTCACATGATAGGAGGTGAATATCACTCCTTGCATGAATTTTCATCTTCTCTATTGCCTTCTTCCAGTTCGTGAAAGGTTTTGAGATCCATGTTCCTCCTGTTCTTTGAAGAGAAATTCCTCTCTTCCTGCAAACCTTACAAAAAGCTCCTTGGAAATTTTTTATCAAACATCAGCCAATTGAAGCTCTTTTCCCATTTTTTGTTGTATTTTCGATTGCTTGCAGTGATTTTCTTGCTTTTCTCATGTGTAGTTAATCTTTCCTTTGCATGCTTCTCATGGACAATTAATCTTTTCTTGGCAGGACTTGGCTCCAAAAACTCAGTATCAGATTGATTGCTGTCAATTTTATCTTCTGTGTCACTGCTACTTGAGTGGCCAGGTGACTTTGAAGAGCTTGCACCACAGAAGAAAGAGCGAATATCCATTTGAGACTATCTTAAGCTGTCAGGGACTACGAGTGCTTAGAGTTCTGGTTCTGGAAGTTGTAGAATCTGTATAGATCAAAACTCAACAACTGCTACGGTGAGCTGAGGGCTGGACTTTTTATAGCCAGCCAGCAACCGTAAGTGTGAATCAACGTGTGATAAACCTAAGGGGAGGTGAGAGTCAGAGTTGAATAGTGTGTGAAAAGCATCTAAATAGTGAATGTCACAGTTGACTGAAAATTGATAGACGGTGGAGGTGAAAATGAGTAGCTGAATTAACTTGTCAGGATCTGACATATGCAGACCTCATTAGATAAGATTATGTTTTTTTAATGTAGGACATAGGCCTTCCAATAATTCTATTTCACTCCCATGGTGACCAGTGCCGCCCGCCCCCCCTTACATTTTCAAAACTCTATTTTGCCCCCCCTTGCAAGAATGTCTGGATGAAACACTGTTAAATATTGTCATTGCAGCTGACAAAATATGAGCTTCTATTACAAGAACAATAAAATCCTCACATGCATCAAGGTTATCCATTGGTTTCTTAATAACATTACGCCTGTTGATTAAGTTCCTCAATTGATACAAAGTACCACCATCTCTTCCTGATGAAGTATTGTAATATTGTTTCCACATAGCCTACATGATTAGTCAATATATCAGTAAAACAGTATTGGCATATAAAACTCCACCACTTTCCCTGTCCCACCATAACAATGACTTAGGTGAGGGAGGCTGTAAATAGGACTCAGACAAACCCTCAATATTATCTTAATGTTATTCTTAAAATTCCCCTTCAAAGTATCTTATTATGTGTGAGATTAAACACACTATGTGGAATGATTAATGTTCTTCAAATTACTACAAAAAGTGTCACACATGTGGTATCTACCATAAACATAGTAAACTACATGTAGTGACAAGTATATTCAACACTTGCACTACAGAAAAACCACAGTGAACATTATCTATATATATATATCTATATATATATATATATATATACATATTATGTATATATATGTGACAGTGCCTAGGAAAAGGGACCTTTTACGTAAAATAAAAAATGTACAGTAGAGCCCAAACACCGACAAAAAATATTTTTTTTGGTTTTCTTTTTATTGGCCCACAGGTATCTCCTACACTTTAGCTACTCTGACACCAAATTTGAGTGGCTGAAACCATTGTTAAAGGTCCGAGCGCCCCGTTTAAACACAGTCACCTTTTACTCTCTATTTTGACCTTCCGTGCGTGCACGGAAATCCAACCCGCGAGTAATTGAAAATCGTGGGCGAATTCAATTTGTTGCCTAGATGGAGTCTTGTAGTTGGAGCCTGCAGACCTGGAGACTCCTGGGACTATTTTTGTGAAGGCAATAGAAGAATCAGCAAGTCTCTGACTGGACAAAGGTTTCAGTGATGATGAGGACTTCTGTCACACTACAACAAGAGAAGGCAACACATTTTGAAAGTCCATCATTTTGTTCATTGATTTAAAGAGATTCCTATTATTCATTTGTTCCAAAACAGGCAACAAGCTGGCTGCAAGACAAACATAATCCTAAACTTAGCTAGCCAGTGAACTAACAAACCAAGCTAGTTGATCATTTCTAAAAGAATGACTGTATCAATGACTTACTGTAACTATCAAACTGTTGAAAACAGAAAAAGAAAAAAAAAGAAGCACAAAACGACCTGCAAAATTATGTCTATACGCATCTAGTGCTATTTAAAGACATACCTGTCTAGTACTCTTACACAATGTAGGGTCTAAACTGAGTAAGGCCTCCCCCATCAATGAAGTAAGAGGCCCCACTATAACTTACTGCCGTTCAGCTGATCGCCACCATTTTCCAAGCATAAGTAACAGTCTTACGTAACCCGTAACGCGGAGTTTCGGTCAGATTACGGAATTCAACGTTAACTCCGCGAGAAATTGAATAAGAAGGTTTAATTGCAGTTTTCTCGAAATAACTGTGCTCAAGATGGTCAGATTGCCGCTCTATATTTAGTGAACCAAGGAGCGCCTGCCTATAAACTTGAAATCAAAATACTCCATAAGAAGTGCTCTACACAGTGGTATGAATAACTCAGTTTTCATTTTTTTACGGAAAAGGTCCCTTTTCCTAGGCACTGTCACATATATATTCTTTTTTTAATGACATTTCTGCCATTTTTTAGGAAGATGGGTTTTGGGGGGAACGTGAGAGATTGTGCCATGGCGAGTAAGCAGAGCGAGCAAGACACTCTCAGGGTAACACAATTGGAAATTGGGGATATTTGTTTATATATGTGCGGACATATTTATGTCATGTTATACTTTGACCCTCCCGTATTTATGTGTTAGCTCTGTTCTTGACCTCGTCCCAAATTTCTCTAAACAAATTCTTCTGATTTATCGATCATTACATGTATCACCCTAAAAATTGAATTGTTTCTGTTTTTAATTTTTTTTTGCGGGTGCAGTTAAAGTTCAAAAACTTACCGGAGTTCCATTTTTATTCGAGTTAGTGGCGGTGGTAAGTTAATACGCTATTTGTCTTAGTTATAAGCCCTATGCAACAGTATTTACTTGAAAATTCATTGATCACTAGACTACTCATGAAGGTGAGTCTTGTGTAGGTTTGTTCAGTTGTGTGAAAGTATTATGCCTTACAACTGCTACTTAGCTAAAGAATATCAAAAAAAATAATGTGACTTGTTTTTTATTGCTTAATTCAAAGAGTTGCGGGAAGTGGTTACTACGGCAATGAATCCCCTTTCTTGAGTGTTAGAGTTAAAATCAAAATTTTAACAATAGTGTAGTGTTAGGCTCGCTCGCCATTTGTGCTCAAGCACATCATTACATGTTGACCATTTTATATAACTAATTTGTAATCAAACTAAGCTCCCAATTTCATTGATATTATGACAATACGTAATTGAAAATAGGGTTAGTGAATTTTTTTTTACATTATGCTGTTTTTTTTCTTTTTAGTGTACACCTAAAGAAATATTAAAAGATATAAATTAACCCATAATAAAAATTCAAAAAAATTTAAGCAAATATGTAGTTGAAGTGTTATCATTACTGTGTTTTTACAGTAGCTTTAACTTCATCAACAATAAAAAACCCTGGACTATCTTCTACTGCTACAGTGGATGACTCAACATCACCAGCTACTGTAACACCAATCATGAATGCAATAACTACAGTTACAGTGGATGACTCAACATCACCAGCTACAGTAACACCAATCATGAGTGCAATAACTACAGTTACAGTGGATGACTCAACATCACCAGCTACAGTAACACCAATCTTGACAATAACTACAGTTACAGTGGATGACTCAACATCACCAGCTACAGTAACACCAATCTTGAATGCAATAACTGCAATTACAGTGAATGACTCCAAAATATTGACAATCGGTGTCACGAGTCGTGTGATAGGAGCTTTGCTCATTGTTTGCACTGCAGTCGTAGCAATTCTGGGAGCAGTTCGAAGGGGGATCAAAGTCAGAAATAGGAACAAGCTGGTTTTTGTAGACTGTAAGTTTAATCATGCTTACACAGCCGTCAATGAAATGAAGAGACCAAGCTTAACGAATGCTGGTTCCATGATTAAACTAGTTCAGCTTCCCAAGGAGCTCAAAATTCCTTTCCATCACTTGAAGTTTGACCACAAAATAGTTGGAGAGGGTGAGTGGGTTTATGGATTTTACTATTTTAGTAAACTACAGCTGAATTATGATTAATAAATACCACACATTTAGACTGAGTGAACTTTCTATATCTATTGAGTTTATGGATGCACTATGACTATAGATCATTCCATAGTACCTAAGTAAGTAAAAAAACAAAACCAAACAATTTTGCTATCAGCAGCTAATATTTTCTCATTCTGACAGCCATATTATGTTAATGTGATATATATAATCTCGGAAACATATTACCTTTACAAGAGTATTTAGTCTTAACAAACATTATTTTTATATTTGGAAAAATAGAGTAAACTCCAGTGTCATTATTAAAACTAATAAATATTTTATCTTAGGAGAATTTTCTACAGTGTACAAGGCCAGATACAGAAACCAATTTGTAGCTGTGAAAGTATTAAAAGGTAAGGATTGAGTTTATTTAATCTACATGTAAGTAAAAGTTTCAAATGTTTTTACATTCTGTTGTTAGAAGTCTTTTCTTTCTTGTTTCATTACCTAATTACATTGCTTCCTTTAAGAACATTACTTAGCAAGGCTGAAACAGTAGTCACAAAAACGGATTTATCCTTTATCAGTATATAATGGATATGGCTCTATAATTATTTGATTACATTTTAATTATAGTGATATTAATTGCAGTTGCCTTTTTTGAATGCTCAGAGTGCCACATTATGTTATTGCCTGGTTAGCATGTACAAGCTATTTGCAGTGATGTGCCCTAACCAAAATGGCAGTCTAGCCATTTGTACTGAAGCATTCCACATTGAAAACCTAAACATTGCTTACGTCAACTATCCTTATTAACTTCCAGTAAAATGTTGAAAAATGGTACACAACAACAGCTACAACTAAGTCAATCTCCTCACTAGTACATCAGAGCAAGCAGATATTACAGGCTCCAAGTGCCTGGATGACCCTGGGATAATTATTCACTTTGTGCATGATTCTAGAGATGGTTTACTTATTTTCCCTGATTAAGTAAATGGCAATATGGTAAGGATTGACCATACCACTGCATTATGGAAGGTTTCACAAGGAAATCAAATTATGAATTACCACACATTTAGACTGACAGTGCAAGTGAGCACTCTCTATATTCATCGTGTTTATTGATGAAGTATAACTATAGATCATTCCATAGTAGCTTACTAAAATACAAAACAATATTGTTACCAATGGCAAATATATTCTCATTTTAACAGCCATATTATGTTACTTAAAACTTAATCCTAAGTTATGTTTTAAGTAAGATAGTATTGGCTGATAGAATGAGAAAAAAATTGCTATTATTATAATTATTTAAGCCGAGAATGACTGAATATTGCTATTATTATTAGTCGCTGTATTATAAACCATTTCACCAGCTATTTCAGGTACCTTTGAAGTTAGAATGGCTGTTGAAGAAATCATACAAATGACTCATATTTCACACCCGAGCATTCTGGGCCTGATTGGTGCTAGTGTGGACAATCATTTCTCCCCGTGCATCGTCATGCCATTCATGTGGAATGGAAGTCTTGATCACTACTTGAAAAGAAGCGAAAACAAAAAGAAATACTTCTTACCGGTTAATATTGAAGGAAAGAAAGCAGATGTGGTACGCTTATGTTATAGAATACTTTGATATTTGAATTTGAAAGCACAAATCTTGCTCTAATTAGGAATAATAATTGACTATTGCATTTTCCAATCTTCACAAGTCAGCCCTGATAGACATCCATAGTAGAATAAGTTACGGCAAAGTGAACTTCATTTTGTTTTAATGAGATGTTCCTGCATACTAGTCAAACAATTGAGCAGATAGGGCAAGTACGGTTTGTAGGTTTAATTATAATGTCAGAATATTTGAATGTACTGCAAACCATTGTATTCATTTTATAATGCATTGTTCCGTTCTGTTTCTGCTAACAAATAGGAAGTAGCTACAGGGAAGTTGCTGCAGATGTGCCTGCAAATAGTACAAGGGATGTCGTACTTGAGCAGTGAGAGAATTATCCATCGGGATTTGGCAGCAAGAAACTGTATGTAAGTTAACAATGAGGCTGGAAGGCTAAGTCAGCCACAACAGTAACGTATAATTATAAATTGGCATGCAGTTATTATTATGGAAGCTGCAACTCATTGTAGCAGTAAAGTACCTATTGTAAGTTTCACATGGTCTTAATAAGACGCTGTTCTTTTTTATATAATATATGTTCATAATTAAAAATATCAAACCTATCGGTGGAATGACTAATAACTAACTAAATAATTAAATTTATGCATGAATTTATAATATATATAATGTATAAACTGAAGCTAAAGCTATGAGGGCCAGTCTTCAGTAAGTATGTTATGGTATTTTTCCACTTTGTAGGGTAGATTTAAATGGCAACATTAAAGTGGCGGACTTTGGGCTCTCAGTGACTATTTCTGAACATAAAAACTACTTCAAATTAATCGATGAAACACCAGAAAAGCTTCCAGTGCGATGGATGGCAGTGGAAAGTATAGACAGTTTAAAGTTTTCAGAAGCTTCAGATGTAGTAAGTTAAATGAAAACTTGTGATCTATTTTTTCATATAAACGCACATACACAATAATATTTTTATTCAGTACTACCATGAAATTGTACCAGAATAACATCACATAATTAAAAACAACAACATTAGTTACACGAGTTGTTAAATTATCAGGGCCACTTTTTAGAAGTGAAAAGGTTTGTCATCATTTTTCGTAGTATTTGTAGAAGATGCCAGTTAAAAAATATGAGCTCAAGCACACCACTATTTTATGTACATGGTAATGTGTGAATGAGTGCAAAGGAGGTGATTTAAACTTTAGGAGCCATTGCTACACCTATTGTGGTAGGTATAGTCATTTAATTATATTGGGTGATATTTAATTAATGAAGAGAACTGTGTAATGAATTCAAACTATTTTGATTGAAATTATAAAAAATTAGTTTTTAATGTTTGTCTTAATCTGCAGAATTTCCATGCTTGTAATTCTTAAATCACATTTAATTACATTGGCAAAGTCATGTATTTCTTGTATTAGTTCTGGCTCAACTCTGAATTCTAGCAGCTTAATCTGATAATGTACAAAGTTATGATTACAAAGCTACACAACAAACATCAAGAAAAATGAAAGTTAGGTTTCATTCACAATTATCACAGATCACGAATGAAGCAATAAATGACCCATTTATGAAAAACCTGGAAAGATAGAATAGTGCGTATTATAAAAGGATAGCTTTAACTTAATTTACAGTTGCGTGAATGTTTCAAAATTTTCAAATCTTTTGTTGTTGTCAATGTGTTGTTTTAGTGGTCATATGGAGTCACATGTTGGGAAGTATTTAGCGGCGGCGACAGACCTTATCCCGAATTATTGAACAAAGATGTCGTTCAAAACATAAAAAATGGATACCAAATGAAGAAACCTTCAAATGCCGCCTGCAATGATTCTATGTAAGACAAATTATTGACTAAATCATGATGTGAGGAATGCAAAACATGATCAAGACTTAGTTCACATCCTAAAAATGTCAATAATCTTCACTTAAATGAATATAAACGAACATTCAGTCATTCATGGCTGAAGTAATTGGTGAGGTGCTAGAGCACAAATGGGAGTGAGCCTAAGGCTACACTATTTTTAAATGATAGTGTGTAAACACTTAAGAAAAAGGTCGAGTTTTTAACTTATGTATATTGACGGTAAAGAGGATTCAATGTCATAGTAGCCCACAACTTTTTGAATTGAAAGAAAATAGTCACGTTATTTGAAAGTTTTTTTTGTTATTATTTTTTAGTTAAGTAGTAGCTCTAACGTGCAACACTGTCACACACTTGAACATACCTTCATATAAGACTTACCTTCGTAGTAGTTAGTCTAATGACCTATGAATTTTCAAGTAAATACTCTTGCATAAGACTAGTAACTATGACAAATAGTGCACTTATCACTTCCAATAACTCGAATAGAAATAGAACTCAGCAAGTGTTAACTGCACCCGCAATAAAATTCAAAATGGTAAAGAATTAAATTTTTAGAAGATGCGGGTAATGATCATAAAAGAGAGGATTCTATTTAATGAAATTTGGGACGGGGTAGAACTTCGAACTAACACAAAAATGCCAGGGTCAAAGTACAAAAATGATATACGTACATCCAAACATTTAATATAAACCAATATCCCCGATTATCAATTGTATAACCCCTGATAGTGTTTCACTCGCTCACCGATTATGATACTAGCAAATTTTCTTGTTTTAACACCCAATTTTATGTTAATTAAACTTAACATTACAACTTCTTGCTAAAGTCCTCACTGTTATTAAAAAATATTAGTTAGCTACATACATTTTTCATGCAATATACGTGCATATTTGACATTTTAACTCTAACTGGGTATACATACTGTAAATACAACATTTGACTGTAAATTCTATTAAGCTAATTCAACGATTAATTTTTCTGTAGATATGATGTAATAGTTTCTTGTTGGGCTTTGGATCCAGCAGATAGACCAAACTTTCAATGTCTTGAACAGAAGGTGTCATCTCTGCTAACCAATTTAAAAGACTATCTTCCACTGATGCCTGAATCATCTGATACAAAATAATGTAGTAAACAATCATAAAAAAATATTTAATATAGTAATCATGTGACTTTTCAGATAAAGTTTAAGACCACTTCTCTATCAATCTGTTGTTATTATCACAAAATCTGTATTTTTATCTTTTAAAATTCACAATTTTAGTTAGTGATTTGCTTATGTTTTAAATAAACAAAAACATGAAGTCTTCCAATAAACTTAAATACTCGATTAATCTTCTAGATCTAGTTTAAATAATAATGTCCATTTTTTCTCACTAAATAAAGATGAGATATTTACAAAAATTAAATTAAACTGGTAGATAATTTTTTTACTTAGCTGAATTTCACCATATATTGGAGGTCATTAATTCGAACTTCAACTGTCAAAAGTGATAGTGATTTGTAATTTTAATATAATGTATGAGTGTGTAAAATGACTATACTGTGAACAAATTGATAGATTTAAAATATTATTGACTGCTAAATAAGAAAGTCTAGCCATTAAAAATAAGCGAATGACTTTGGAAGCAAGCGAGGAATACGCTGATATTTTTAAAAAAACATTTGAGTCATTATCTTTCAAATTGAACACTCTTTAATTAACTATAGGATGTACATAAGAGCTGGTGTCTTACAGTCAGAATATAGTCAAGGTACAGACATCATTAGTATAGCTAAATGGTGCAAATCTACTCCCGAATTATTTATTGAGTTATTGTATATAACATTTAGTGAAACTAATACTTCTAATCATACTTTCATTGCTTTGTCATAATTAATTATACTATATTAGAGGGCATATAATTAAAATAAACAAAGAAATATATCTCACCCTTATATGTATTTTTATGATTATAGTGATTACTGTGTAATATACTGTATGTTACAATCACCGTAAAGGATGTATTCATGTTTTATGGTCAAAACTCCCACAACGAGAATTTATCAATATCTTATAAATAGAAAAAAATGCAAATAAATCATTAAGTAATATTGAAATGGAAAAGAACTTGTTGTCTTGCAGTCGAGTATTGGCTTGGCTAGTAGTGCACAAAATTACTGAGCTACCACTTAGCATACAGCTCCAAAAAAGTGCTACAAAGTTTTATAACTGCCCCGATATTTCTTCCAGATTTTCAATGAAATTAGTGAGTGCATAGGTGCCAACTGTCCCAGATCATCAGGGACAGTCCCGTATTTATCACTCTGTCATAGCTGTGCTAGCCAGCTGGCTGTCTAGACCTAATCAAAGCTACTAGTAACCGCACTAATTATAAACATACCACAAGTAAATGGCTAAAGCTAGCTGCTACAGCAAAAATTGCTGTAGCTTGTAGCTTGCTATTGTAATTTTAAACTTTTGCATAGATGGTGTCATTAAAAATTTTGTCATTGTGGGTGTGTTATTTTGGTGAGGCCAGGGTGTGGTTTTTGTCCCTGAAATAGATTCTGGAAAGGTATTTTCCATTTCAATATTACTTTATGATTTATTTGCATTTTTTTCTGTTTATAAGATATTGATAAATTCTCGTTGTAGTGCAGTTCATTTGTTTAAGGTTTACCCATGTGTAAATTTTTTTGTCGTTCTCACGATTAGATTCCAAAAATAACTGATATAAAATTTGGAACTTTAATTCCACTTGCAATGCTTAAGAAATAGTCCCGCCTCTGTGTCTCGTACTCCTTGTACGCGAGCCAATTTTTTTCAATTGTTTTGTTTTGGTTCTAAAAAGAGCCCGCCTATATCTAGAGTAAACAGACATCAATATAACAATAACAAGAGAGTCAGAAGAGAGAGCAGATTCTTGGAAATAGTCCGATGTGAATGTATTAGGTCTAGGAAGTCATACAGGCGATGCATATTGCTATGTGGGGCGACCCTTAAATTTACAACAGTTGCTTTTTCAATTACATGTGGTAGAAGAAATTAAAATTACAACAATTGCGTCAGTAACAGTCTGATTTCAAATTTGGCTGTCTGTGATAAGTTCTTAAAATTATAATTTCTTGTCACCCATGTAATTGATTGGCACTATATATCATATAAAATATGATGACTTTATCAAATTGATTGTGATAAATACATGATCAGTGTTACCCTGTTTGTATAACATTTGTCATAGAGTGTCTTGTTTGCCATCTATCATTATTGTTTACTTTTACTAATTAAGCTACTTTCATTTCTTCTCGCTAACCAATCACTGGCTTATACTCCATGATATCTCTAGAATATTGTATTACAACTTGCTGAATATCTCTCTTGAACTTCAATATTGTGCCAATCACGGTTACATTTTAATAAATGCACACACAATAATAATTAAAATTGTAATAAAAATGCCAATTCAATTTTGACAGACCACAATGACATGCAACTGTTTGCAAATTTGAGTATTTTAACATACAGACAAAGGACAGACAGAGTTTTCCACATGTATTAATATTAATTATATATATTGTTGCATAACAGTATAACATAATTACCTTTTCACTTCATTATTCTATTATTCAACGTTAACATATTATAGACCATACGATACACGATTCAGTCCATTCTGTTAACTGATGGGCAAAGGACATTGTCAAGGTTTCGGTACAATAATACACTCCATCTGCAAGAAGACACTCAATACCTCATAGGATTCAATGCTGCGAACCATATAGATGGTTTGCAGTTTGCCAGACAGACTGGATTACTATCGTCTGAATTATTAGAAATCTTAACAAGAGCATACAGAATAGATGTTAAGTGATTTAACAAAGTGTCTAGGGTTATCAAATATTGTTCCCCATAGTATACTATTGGATGATAACAATTTTCCATTAGAATTAAAAATGATTTATTGAGAGGGATAGCTAAAAATTAAGTAGTAAATTAGTTTATCTTCACTTAGCAATACAAAACGTTTATCTCATCTATTAGATTACAAGCGTCACCAATTAGTCTGTAATAGTTAACTTCATAGAGTACAGAGCCTTCTAAAGATTATATAGCACAGAATGTCAGTACAGTGAGCTATTATTTTATATCATTTTAGGCAACTGTATAGCTGTTGCTAATTCATCGTGCATGGGAAATTCCCACCCCAGAACCTGTTCGTCTCTTCCAGATGTTACTACCACTTCTTGTGAATGCAACAAGGGATTCTACAAAAGTACAGTGGAAGGAGTTTGCACAGGTATTAGGATATACAGTACTTTCAATTTGGCAGACATTTTGACTATATTTCAGTGTTCTTCCGTTGAATACAGCTGAGTACATTAATATCTGATTTATCGACACCTTTTTAACATGTTAAGCTCATAAAATACCTTTGATTATAGTACAAAATTGGGCTAAGCAATGAAGTTTTCAAGATTTCAATTTAATGAAATTATATATTCACATTTAAATGATACTACTTAATTTAATCTCAATGAAACATTTTGATTTAATAGTTATTTTACTGCGTAATTGGCTAAAGTTTCTGACCTAGCAATTACGTCACGAATAATTAAACAAGTACCACTGGACTAAGTTACTAAGTTTTGTAACCCATTTTTCCAGTAATAACAACCGGGACTGCTGTAGACTTACATAAGTTTACCATTCTTTGTCTAGTTAGAGCTAATGAGCAACATTTCTTAGTGAATGGTCAAGATTGACTGGACAGAGGATTGTAAGTATGGTCTAGAATTACCTTCATGTGGGGTAGTAATTAACTCTCCTGTCACTCAGCAAAATGGATGCTGGACTTTTGATGTTGTCAGAGAAATGTGGTTACAGATCACTCATGAGGAAGTGACAGTAGTGATGCTAATTAGGTTAATAAAACTAGCCACTTTAACAGCTGTCCTATAGAGTAGTTGTAGCAGTGACAATATTTTTCTATGACATTGTTTAGCTTTCTCTTACCATTCTTATATTTCCACTACATTGTGAAGCAAACCATATTTTCATGGCTTGCAAATGACAATGACAATTACTTCTTAGGTATTTAATTGTTACATACCCTTACATTAATAATGGTAATTTTGTGAATTTTACCGTTACACTTTTCCTTCAATAAATTTAAGGTAAAATTAATGTATCGTAATAGGAATGAGTAAGTTTTGCTACTGTTGATTTTTCTTCTTCTTATGTTTCCTGTTTTTTGCTGAAAATGTTGAAATTAATGAAAGAGTCAAAGAAGTTAATATAATACTACTGTAAAATTTATATGAAGTACATGCAAGTATTATGTATGCATGTACTTCATATAAATTTTACAGTAGTATTATAATAAATTACCATTATTAATGTAAGGGTATGTAACAATTAAATACCTAAGAAGTAATTGTCATTTTCATATGCAAGCCATGAAACACATGTTCAGGTATTTATATGATTGCTAAAACAGTGAGTGCCAGAAAACCTTATAGTATTCCCATTAAATCTACTTTATGGCTAATAGCTTAATTTTTATTTTATTTTTATACATAGAGTTTATACCACACAGTATATAAAGTGTTACAAAAGCTACACCTGTCTAATGTAAGCTCCCTATCTTTGTTTTATTTAACTGGATGAATTAGCACATAGTTTCACAGTACAAATTATATAGAACTCCTTACTATACCAGAAGGGGCAATGTAATACACTTTCACTAGTTTCATCTCCTAGCCTCATTCAATATCTCTTATTTAAGGATGTCAGCATCCAGAATTTTACTATGGCTTAAGTACAACCAGTGCTCCCAATGTTGATTTGTGCCACCAAAGAAGATATTCCATATCTCAAGACCTCTCACTGTTAACTTAATTAAGTTTTTAATGTTTTCGTGTGCAGATAAATGCTATAGTGTCTCTAACGTTTACTGAAGCATTTCCTGGTGGATTTATCTTGAATAGTCTAATAACTATAAAATGGACTAATCTATTCTTGAATAAAAGCATTCCCATGATCGCTCCATTCTGGACATTTCCCTCAACTATTGAGCCAGTTTGCTATTGGAATGCAACTGACTATGAGACAATACAAGAGTATCTGCATATCTTCAAATCAAAGGAAGGAGTAGTAGATTTCAATGCAACATTATTATTTGCTACAGCCTGGGAATATCCAGCGCATGTGAATATTATCGTAAGTTATGGCTCAAAGATAAATTTTTTGATTCTTTTAATTTTAACACCACGAGTAAGTGAGTTTGTTTTAATAAAATGAAATTTAATAAAGGAAGCGTAGTGCTTAAAAATATAAAAAATGATGTAGAAGTAGAACACAAAATAATTATACCAAGTGGTAATATATACTCTTTTTTTTTGTTACTGAACTTTATCATTGAAGTGATTATATGCATAACTTAAGTTTTGCTCAAAACATTAATTTAAGAATAAGAATCTTAATGCAATAATAGCATAAAAGACTCATGGTAGACTGAAAAAAATGTAAATTTACTGAGCAAGGTACCTACTTTTAACGGAAACGCGTAATTCGCGAGGTGGCTTCACAGCGCGGGTTACCCATTTTTGCGTAACCGCCATAGTACCCGCTTCAATTAGCTACAGCAGCAATCGCAAGTGTTTCAAGAGCTCCCACAACGCCATAGTGATTCTCCTGTGAGGTAAGTGTAAGGGAGACAAGTCTTAATGACCCTTACCATAGAAATATTTTTATTATTTGTAGATTGAAATTGTAGCACTGTTTGTGTATAAAGAAAATCATCAAAGTTACAAAAAAAAATATGCATAGCTATAACTAATAGACAAATATATTTATCAATTAATATGATAGAAAGTTGTCAATAAAATTTAAAGACTGCCAAGAAGTCTTCATCGAGGGCAGTGATGAAGAATTTTATGATCTCAAAGAAATAGAGATAGAATAAGGCAGAAGATTTCTCAGGTGTAGAGGTCCGTGGCCAAGAAGTCTTCATGGAGGGCAGCAATGAAGAATTTGATGACCTGGAAGAAATAAAGGTTGAAAAAGGCAAGCTATTTTAGCTTCGTTTGTTCATACACAGAGGGTATTATAGATTTTGAGACTTTCTTCCTCCCAGTTCTCCCCTACTTGAAGGTAGTCTCGCGTAGCCAGACCCTTTACCAACCGTAACCGCTACGCGGGGAAGGAAAGGGTCTGGGAACATACAATACAACGACTTGTTCAGCAGCACCCCAAAAAGGGTGCTCAATTATCACATTCCAGCAAGCTTGCGGTATACTGTGTGACGTCAACATCACATCTGGGAGGGTGAAAACGTTGCTCAACTTCATTAAACTGGTTAAGTTGTTTTTTTGTAGGCGATTTATAAGCACTCCAGGCAAGCAATAAACGTACGAGCATGAATAGGAGACATGCTACCCGGACGTAGTTGTGACGTCATTGGCTACCACAAGCGTTGGAATGTGATAATTGGAGCACCCTTTTTGGGGTGCTGCTGAACAAGTCGTTGTATTGTATGTTCCCAGACCCTTTCCTTCCCCGCGTAGCGGTTACGGTTGGTAAAGGGTCTGGCTACGCGAGACTAACTTGAAGGTGCCCATAAAATGGATTTCTTAGGAGAAAGTTTCTCAGGTATGAAGAGAAGGATGTGCAATCTATGTCAAGAACAGTAACAACAGACACATCAGGGTACGTTACAGTGGTAATTATGGGGTGTGGCTTTGTCACCATGGAAGTTCAATCGGACTGCTTCATAGTATTATCAAAAAAAAAATCCTAGAATTGCAAACACAGTAGTCTATATAATTTCTTGTTATGTTATATATTGTAATATTATCCTAGTATAATATGGCACACACAAAAAAAAATTAACAGCCAGAATCCATAGTTACTGAATTATTTCAAAGCAAGCGGTTGGTGAACATTTAAAACAACAATAATATAGCTATGAAACATGAGGTCTCTTAGCCTAAACTTCTACAATACTGATGCTAACAATGGTATACTTACCTTGAAGCTTGTAGTTTCCAATGAGTGCGCACTTCATACGCTTCATACGCCTAGAAACTAAACAAAACTTAGCCCTGGGTGGTGGAGGGCTTTAGCTTCAATCTGTTAATACATCGCCGTCGGTTACTTCGAAGCGTATTACCTCTAGACAAGAAAAAGCTCAGGCGGTTCAAACCTCGAGGTGACGGTCACGATTTCTTGTAAACAATTTCGGAGTACGCGCACGTAATCGCGAATTTAATTTCCGGTGTTATTGTTACCAAATTGTACATGGCCCAAAACAAGCAGGCTAAAGACTTTATAATAACTGAATGGGAACTTTATTTTGGCCCTCCTGTAGTTGAAACCCCCCCTCCCCCTCTGAAAAAAGTGATGCATTAAAACAAACAACAAGTAAATTATTTTTCAAGAGAAAAGAAAACTAAATGAACCATTAATCTGTGTACAATCATATTTATGGTTTGGTATCTATGTATTTTATTATGTAATTTGTATGATTTCATGAATATTCTAAGATACGGGCAATTCCCAGTTACGGGCAATCCATATTCCCAAGGTTACCAGATAAGGGAGAACTTACTGTATATATAATATACACATACTAAACATAAATATTTTTAATTATGATTAAATGGTATTAATTAAAGGTATGCTCTAGGTAATATATTACCTTCAGTGCAGTGCACCTGTATATAGAAATCCTCTAGTTGGTTAGGAATCATCAAAATTAATGAGGTGTGGCGACATAGGCATGGCAACATGCATTGTTAAGGTGTTAGGAACAGTTGTTATGTCTGAGTATTGTGTTGTGCGTCTCCTTTGTCCCTATGTACTGTTATAGCAGCACTATACATGCTACAGTTTAGGGCCTTGTGGGATGCTAAAGGTGGTACTTTCCTCTGAGTTTATATCTGACAAACTAGGCTTTTAGGCCCAGTTTTGAGTGAGCCTGCTAAACAAATACTACATAATAGTTAATCTTCACTTAGCCATTTGTATATCAACTATAATGAACTCAATATAATGTTTGATACAGGTTAAAACTCTTACCCAGAAACCTGCTCTACTCTTCCTGATGTTACTACTACTACTTGTAACAACAATGAAGGATTCCAAGTTGGCTCAGGTAATAGAACATAACTTGGTGTAGTTATTAGGAAGCCGCTAATGAGCGACTGGGAATAAAGTAGCTAGAAAGAGTAGCTGAGTATTATGCCCAGATGGATATCAATTATCCTCCCTTCCTCCTGTAACAAATAATTATTGAACAAATTTTTCCCATCAATCCATACTGATCTGGAGACAGACAGGGGTGATGGAAGTGAGGGGGGAGGGGAACACAGCCCCCCCCTCCCCCAGATTAATAGATTGGGATCACAGGGAGCACACAGTAAGCTCATCATAATTGTTATACTTTGTATGATTGAATTTCATAATTGATGTGCTCATGTATTCAATTCTATTTGCTAAAGCAACGAAGTAAGCTGTTTATCACAACATCATTACTTACTACAGAACACGGTTGGTATTTACTACTGCCATAATGGAAAATCAGTTGTCTTTGGTTTCTTGGTAAAGAGAGAAGAATTGATGATTGTGATGAAAGAAGGTTACACAAGTTTTCCTCTCTTGCCCTGTTTTTTGTGAACAATCTCAGCTTTTTTTATCCCCCAGCTTTTCTTTCTTCAGCTCCTTATAAGTCTCTTGCTTCTGAATTTCTACGGCACTGCACTCAAATATTTTTCGAACAATGCTAAATCTGTACTAAAATCATAGAACTGAAGTAGCTAACGAATAACTATGTCTGAATATTGCTGCTTATTTTGCCGGGGTATACATTGGTGTTCAGTTGAGGATGAGAAAGATCTTATTGCGGGAGACATTTTTAATGTGATTCTTTAATTTTTTCTCTAGTCTTAATTTACAATTATAAAAACCTTTACATTTGGACTCACAGAGCATTATAAAATAGTAAACTAAATAAATAGATCCCAATCTCCCTTGAATATACATAGCTTATGCTAATATTAAATCATATTCTATGCTCTTACTAGTGAACTGTACAGTTCAATTTAGTGGGTATTTTAACAGGATATAATATAATTACATGCAGCAAATGTACTCATACATCATATTTGGTATTAGTATTCATTTCTAACTCTATAATTTAATATCTTATGTAATTGAGTGGAATGGTTTAATACCACCAAATATATAGCAGAGTGATAATACATCCGGTATCTGTAAAGGAGTATCCTCACGTACACAGTCAATAATTGCTGCCACTAGAGTCTACTCGGTAGGCAATTCGATGCACCCCATGGTAACAGGATCTCCGAAATAGAGCTTTAAATATAAAATGAAGAAACTGAGAGTAAAGGGGACACAAATACACACACAGCATGAACTATAGGTATGGACTGATGATACACGTGAGACTGTTATAAGTTTAGGCTGAGCATGCTCAGTTAGTTCATGACCACACCTTACCATATGTACTGGTAACTACAATAATATTTTTAACATGCAATTGTGTAAGGTATGCAATGATGGCGTCTGTCTAGGATGAGGGTGGTCCCACAATAATAACATTTATTTCTTTAAAATTGTTAAACTTTACTGCTTATTTAATAATTGAGCTGATACAATTACAATTATTGAGGATTATATTCATGACCTGAATGGGTAGCTACAAATTGGTGATTAATTATATTTTATAATAATAACGGAGTCATCGTCCTTACCATTTCATGTTAAACCACCATATAGAGTCATTTTCACTCATTCATTTCTAACAATCAGTTTTTGGGTAGTATTTCTTTTGCAAGTTTAATATCAGTGGTCCATTATAGTGTATGTTAGTCAATTTTACTGGAAATTTAACGATATAATTAACAGAATTACTGGTCATTACCACAATATTAAAATTGTCTATGTTTTTATTATTTACAACTTACAGTCATCTGTATACAGGAAGGCTTTGTGAAAGTAACATTAATCAATTCTTGTAATTAGCCTATTAAATAGTTTGTATTTGTAAGTGTTCTAATATGCTTAACTAGATAATTTCAAATTGTTTATATATTTAGGTATTATGTCATTTCCTAATGAATTAAAATTGTGCATGGATGAACAATTTCCACACTATAATGAAGGTACTACAAACAACTCCAATTTTCCTATACCAACAGGCATATGATTCAGTTTATGTAAGTAATACATTATAGAAATATTACATAATATATATAATATATATATATTATATATAATATATATATCTTTATCACTTCACAATTTTTTAATTGTGAAGGCTTTTTTAAACTATACAAAATTAAAAATATTTGGTTGCAACTATGAGTCGAACCCAGGACCGCTTGTATAGCACACAAGTGCTCTGCCTCTGTGCTACACCAACCACACTGCAAAGATACACTCCAATTCTTTATTAATACTGTTAAGAAGTACCGTTATGCTACAGTCTCACTCTCAACAGACCAACAAAAAAAAATTTCAAAGATTCTCATTATTTTGTTGAAATTTTGACCAAATATTTTTAATACTGTATTGTTTTAAAAAAGACCTTGAAAGAGAGAGAATACATCTAATGAGTAAAATAAGGCTGAGAAAGTTATTGAGAACAGATAAATTAGATGAGAAAAAAAATTCAAGGAATAATAAGAAACTTTGAAAATAGAGAAATATATTTGGTCTGTTGAGAGTGAGACTGTAGCATAGCAGTACCCCTTAACAGTATCAAAAGTGTTTGTTTGCTGGGTGGTTGTCGTAGCTCAGTGGCAGAGTGCTTGTTCACTGTACAAGCGGTCCTGGGTTCAATTCCCGGTGGCGACCAAATATTTTTAATTCTGTATTATTTAAAAAAGCCAGTGAAAGAGAGAGAATACATCTAATATATATTTATATAGATAATCGCTGTGATGTATTTGGTGTTGTGCCATAAGGCACCATTTTCCGAAGCTTGTTCACAATGAAATTGAATTTAATATTGTCGTACATAGATAAACTCAAGAGGATCTTTAACATTTTACGGAAGCATTTTCTGGTGGATTTATTCTTGAAAGTCCAGTAAATATTACATTGACAAATCCATTCTTGAATAAAAGCATTCCCATGATCGCTCCTTTCTGGACCTTTCCCTCAACTATTGAGCATGTTTGCTATTGGAATGTAACTGACTATGAGACAATACAAGAATATCTTCATGTCTTCCAAACAGAGGAAGGAGTAGACTTCAATGCAACGTTATTATTTGCTACAACCTGGGAATATACAGTGGATGTCAACAATTCAGTAAGTTAGGTTGCATTATACACAATAAAATATACCAAGTAGTTGTTAAAGATTTAGATTTCATAATGATACATAAAGTTAGACTATTATAATGACACAATAATGTCACTAATTTGGTGAGTTAGATTAAATAATAATACAATGATGTCAATAGTGTAATAAGTTTATGTTTCATTATAATACGATAATGTTAATGTTTTTTAATTAATACTACCCAACTGTTTACTTTTTTAGCCATTTGAATTTTTATCACAACATGCTCTTACATATCTTCCAGCTAAGTGCATCATTTTTTCAGTTTCTTAGTTTTTATTTGTTTCATTGACCAACTGATGAAGATGGTATGGGACTTAAACATCTTGGTTTGTTATGAATTGATATACTATGTAAAAGTTCATCAATAATCAATCATTTTCGGAATATAAAAGACAATGTAATAATGAGTGTAACTCTTAATGATATATAAGTTAGATTTCACAAAGATACAATAATGAGAGTAAGTAAAGATGCATTTGTTTGAGGGTTGTAAATCCTCAAGCTCACGTGACTCTAAAGGCGAAGGACCAGAACTCTAACCAAAACTTTAACCAGAGCCACCCACACTCGGGCATTAGTAGCTGCCAGGAAGACGGATGCTGAATTGGTCAGATAGGGTCAGACTAAAAGCGAACTTCGCTTGTGCAGTCAACTAAAAAATAAAGGTTCAAAGGCAAAAGCTAAAGACCTTACAAGACATTTTATGTGAAGCACAATGACACAACCAGCAGTGGGTTTGAGCCATGAATAACATTATGAAGAGACAACTTGTGATATATTTGTGTGTGCGTTGAAATGTTTATGAGTGATGATAATGATGTTCATTCCTGTGGTGGTTGTTCAGTCAGTTGGCCTGAACAGCATTAAAGTAGTAAATTTTATATTAAATAATTAATTCTCTTAACTTTGAAATTGCAAATAGTGTATGATTAATAATACACACTTATCCAAAATTTTATAAAAATATTTTAAAAACAGAAATATTCCTGTGTCACCACTAGGTTCACCCATATTTCCTTTTCAATTAAAATCATTAGTCTAAGATAGCTAATTGAATAGATATTTCTACCACTCTACAGTGGACATCATCAGTTCTTAGAGTGTTTGAATAATTTTTATAATATAAAGACCTACTTTAGACCATACAAACCTCTCAGTCAAATATTATTACATGCTTAAACTCCCATCCCAATGAATGAAAGAAATGGTGATGCTTACTAGATCACTTAAGGAACATCAAAGAGCTCTAACATTATTCGATACAATATGATTATAACAATTCAGCTTTGTCATAAAATGCTATGAGAAGGAACCATCAAATTGATTGGAGTAAAACTAAGGTGAACTTGATCCAGAGGTGCTTGCTTGAATTGTGGTGCATAAGAACAAGCAGAGACACAACAGGGAGAATGGATCACTGACAACACTGAGACCGCCTAAAGGCCTGAGGACACATCAAAATAAACATATTTTATAATATCTTTGCAATCAGACCCTGTAGTCTAGTTTTTGTAACATTAGTGGATGTAGCATCTATTTGCTATTCAATATTTTAGACCAGTAATTTAATTGAGGAGGAAAATACTTTAAATCAGGGAATTATAATGATAATTTCAGTATGAAAGGTTCTTACAAAATAATTGATATCAATAATTTTAGCTAGCAAGGCATACACTACTAACTTCACCATAGTTACTATTACTGTAAATGTAATTTAGAAAATTTTCAGGCAAAAGCAAACTTGGTAAAGTGGGGGTTCCTTTTAACAATTACTACAAATTGTAGATTTGTATCATAATTATTATGTATTAATATATACATTTGCATCATTATGATAGCACTTGTTCGTTTTTCTTTTCTTCAAAATACAGATAACATCTTTCAAAATTCAGGCCATTCTTTTAACAGATGGACAGAAAACATTGTCTAGGTTTCTGTACAATAACACACACCATCTACCCTAAGATATCCAATACCTCATAGGATTCAATGCTGGGAACCATATTGATGGTTTACAGTTTGCCAGACAGAATGGGTCACTATCGTCAGAGTTACTAGATATCCTAACAAGAATATACAGTATAGGTTGTAAGTGAGAGCTTATTTGGAGTTAATATTGCTATCTATTCTATTATTGTAATGTATTAAATTAATTTTCAATTTTGTCATATAGAACATATCTTATGCACTACACATAAGCATGTAACTATTAAATTCCTTTATAGTACAGTCATTATGATAAGTCAACCTTGAACAAATTGCAACAAAAGCAAGCTCAACTGATTATGTTTCTTTATAATGTCCTCTATAACAGCAAAAAAGTCTTAAGAAATCCTCCTGGGGGAACATGGTGAAAATCACTAAAATGTGTAAATCACTTAATTCTTAATTAGCAGTTTGTGGTTTTTTATATTTTTGGTCATATCTTTGTTTTGGTACCTCTTACATCAACAGCTAATGTACCATCAGATAGCTCTTAAATAAGTTTTTGCTGTTATAGAGGACATTATAAACAAACATAATCAGTTGAGTTTGCTTTTGTTGCAATTTGTTCAAGGTTGACTCAATACTTTTGACAAAATGATTGTACTATTAGAGCAGATTGTGTTTTAAACAAAATAGTCATTATAACAACGACTACAATAAGTAATTACACTTCATTTATGTAAATTGCATTGAAGGTTATTATGCTTCTAGCGAAGTCGTTATTTCAATACATAATTCGGTCACATAAGTACACTGTAGTCTACTAATTGAAACACTCCTACCCTCATGTGATTATGATGCGATGCTAGGAGGTATTGCCCATAAAAGCTGGTACTTACCGCGGAGCTGAACGTTTTGCGTTTTCTCAACGATTAGCTCGAATTAAAAAAGTAGCACCATAAAAGGTCCTAAAGTTTCGTCCTGAGTAAGTTCATACCTAAATGAACTGTTTATTGTCAGTATTCTCCATAATCAGAGCGTGATATACAGACAGACAAAGAGACAGATAAACAGACAGGACGACTACTATAACCCTCTCAGGCATGTGCGCTGAGGTTTAATGAATACTACAAATTATCACAATAAGAAGGTTTTTGTTCATTCAGTCTGTACTACAAATTAGCAGCTATAAAGTGAAAGAATGCATAATTAATTAATTGCAATTTTAATCACTTGAAGGCAGTATAATATCTAAATTAGAGTCAATAGGTTTTAATGTTTTTAATAATATTGTTTTTCCTGTGAGTTTTTAATCATAGTGATTATGTATACTTGTGCAGCTTGTCGTAGAGTCAGGAATAGCTAGGAGTTTAATCTAGGCTTTCTCTATCTTCTCTGTTCTTCTGTGGGAAAGAACAGTTTGATGATACCCCAGTCAAGCTTATCAAGGCTAGTCCCAGGAAGGTACACTGCCACCAAAGTGGTACCAAACCCAACAAAGAGTATTAAGTCTTAGTATGTTTTATTTCAAAGGACAGTGTTAAGCTACTGCATGTAGAACTCAGAGACCTGCCACCAATGTAACATACAAACATATAACATAAAGATCTACTTACCAATGAGAGGATAAAGTACAAGATAATTGAATTTGGTGAATGTGCATATAAGTGAATGGCAGCATGAATAGTTTAAAGTTACACAAATTGTTAAGGAGGGAAGGAATACACACATACAAACATGAGTTCAACAGTGAAATATTGTTTAAGGTTACCATTACCCCAATCCTCACTATCAAGGTGCTACCCTGGTGGTTGTACTTGTGGTTGTACTTTGGTTGTACTAGTGGCTTAGTGGCAATAGAGGTACTTAGCAGATTGATAACATTTCAATTCCAAGGGGATGAGACTGAAAAAATCAAAAATATAACAACAACAATAAATAATATTAAAATAAATAGTAATAAAGAAACAAATACAAGTCAATGAAAAGAATTGAATAAATTATGGTAAGAGTATTTAATCAATATAAGTTATGGTTGCTACTTCAGGCTCCCTGATACAGCCTATCCCCTGTCTTGGACTTGCAAGCTCTGGGAGTAAAGCACCAAAATAGAAGTCCTTTAGTTTAGGAATCTGTTCTTTCCACCACATCACATCTCGGTATATTCGCTCAATGCATATATCTTTCTCCGTACACACTATAAAATCGCACCATTCCACATCACAGCAGTACATTTGGCATTGTACCTGATAATAGTAATCGTGCCATTTCTTGAGCGAATACACAGACGAACCAGAGTCTTCCAAGCAAAATGTTTTGCTTTCACTAGCTTCGGTAATTGTTTTCTCTCTCACAGAGAAATTTTTTTTTTATTCTACAAGGCCCTTTGGTGAGACCGCAGTTGGGTCATGCACTATCCCATCAGGACTAGCAGCCAACCATGGAGTATCCACACTAAATACAAGCCGAGACAATACAACAGTTAATGCCAAATGACCATTCCATTGTTGATGTGCCACATACTCTTCTCGAGCCTTATCTTCTCTGAGAGTACCATACATTGTGGCTTTGCTCCCTTTGAAAGTGCTGTACAGTAACTCTTTCACCTTGTTACTTCTCTTTGTATTTCTTCTCATTTTGGCAATGCCACCAATTTGTGATGCTGTCAATCTCTTGGCTCCTTCTTGTACCCACACCGCACAACTATTTTGCTCACGTGTTGTGTGTTCAATACTTGTTCTGTCTCGAGTCGACACTGCTACTTGAGTGGAGTAAAAAGTTCTCATCAGTTCCTGTAGACACTCAGGTGAAATCATCCACAACCTCATCAGGCTCAATGACACCATCACGTCTATTGTACGCTTTGTGAGCTGCAATTGAATCATCATTTTTGAGAATACCTACTCCTTCTTCTGCATTCCTTAGCTTTTTCTGATGTCAGGATCAGCTGTACACCCTAATTGTACAAGATCCCAGTCTGAAACCAGGATCAGCTATACACCCTAATTGTACAAGATCCCAGTCTGAAGCCAGGATCAGCTATACACCCTAATTGTACAAGATCCCAGTCTGAAGCCAGGATCAGCTATACACCCTAATTGTGTATTTAACCCACTCAACTCTTAATGATGGCCATTGTTACTGAGCTATATATATCCTATTTACATCAGGAGATGCTGACGAATGATTGTGTGCAGTTGTTAGTTAGAAGGTAGTGTAGGTTGGTAGTTGGTGTTATTATAACACTATACGTTGTATTTGCCAACAATTGGTTAGACAACAATAACAACAACAAAAAACCACATCAACAAAAACACAATAACAAAACCACGACAATCATCAACAGAAACAAAAACAGCAACAATAACAAAAAGAGTAACAATAACAATAATAACAACAAAAATAATAATTATAATACTAATAATGATGATGATGATGATGATCATGATGATAATTATGATGATGATGATAATAATAATCATCACCATCATAATAATAATAATAATAATAATAATAATAATAACAATAAATATTATCATAATAATAGTAAGAAACAGCTACATGGTCCCTAGAGATTACTAAGTGATGAATGCAATATATAAGAGCATTGTCCTGGAGCATAAGCTAGTTACTGCTAATTTGAATTTGCAAATATACTCGGACATCTTTCTATAATGTCCTGGAGCAGAGCAATTATTATGATGCCACACTAGGTCTGCATGGAGTCTTAACTGTTTATGCTCAACTTTTCTAGCACATTTATTTTGGGTTACAAGATCGGCAAATGGATCTACCAGTTCATTTCGTATTGTATACATTAATATTATCCAGTTGCATTACCAGTTTATTTCAGAAGAATTATGCCAACTCATCAAGATCACCACAACTTACACTTGCTATTAATTTAAAATTTATAATGTTATAAATGATCAGAATTATATGAAATATTCATAGACAAATAAATAGGACAAACACTTCATGCTAGCTATTAACACCACCACAGTAATTGTTAGTAAAATTTGATATCTTTATTGCATTTCATAAATGTCTCACATTCGTGCCTCTCTAAGGGCACTGTCACAGGAAAATTATTGTCACGCATTGTTCCAATTTCTTTGTTAATTTTTTTGTTACTCTGTGCAGTATCATCATGATTACCACCACTCCGAGAGTGAGTAACAAGGATGAGCCAACTGTGAATCCAATTATGGCGTTCACTGAAACTTTATATAAAAAAATAAATTAAATCTTAAGAAAGCATAATAACCGTAGCGAATTATCTCAGTTTTTAAACAGCCAAGTTTTAATTAAACATAATATATGGCTGAAAGTTTGCTATCAGTGATTATTCAACCGAGAACAACTGAATCATTAAGATAATGTTAAGCCATTAAAAAGTACCTTTACATTGTCTCTCCCATAAATATATTATACTATGCAATTATCAACAAGGTTGTTTAAAGTATTGTTGTCCCTTACCAACGCAATCATAATTTCTCCAGCTTTTCAATGGACCACATCCTGGTGCACATTGGAATGATCCCAGAGTGTTAATGCACACTTCACCTTTTTGGCAACTTGATAAAGCACACTCATTAATATCTAGCAGTACATTGAAGAACTAAGCCTGATAACTACATTTATGAGCTTTGCACAGACACATATATATTTTGCTTTCAATGTAAAGTACATGAGCATTATTAAGCATTGAAAGTTTGGACATTGTTTCTACCTGCACAAGTGAATCCTTTGTTTACTGAGTAATAACCACGGTTACAAAGGCATTCATATGATCCATTGTTGTTTAAGCACTTGTGATGGCAGTGGTGGCTGTTGGTTGCACATTCATCAATATCTAAGCAATCATTGCTTCAATAGTGATGCAAAGTAAAATTATCACAAAACACTACATTTTTTTAAAACTGATAAATTAGTATACCAAAGTAAAGCAAATTATTAAAAATCTACATTAAAGTAAACTATATTTCAATTTGTTCACATGCGAGAGAAAGAACCTCTGACCGCCATTACTGATTACAAATTTTTACCAGCTTGAAATTTATTCATCAGCTATTTTGAACCCTTAATTAACTCCAGAACAAATTGTCTGTATTACATGGTTAAACATACCTAACCACACAAGACCTTCCATTTTGATGAGGTTTCCATCCAGAATAACAGTAGCAGCTGAATGATCCAGGCAAATCATTGCAACCTTGATCACATTGGTCCTCCATGCATTCATTTATATCTACAAAGACGACAACCAAGTAGTGGAACTTAAAATTAGGTGTATTCTCTTTTTATTTCACAATCTTAGAAAACAGTAAAAAAGAAAATTGGTTATACCTGGAAAGATCAAAGATCTTCTTGGGTTTGATCCCTTGTAGCAGCCTTATTTAGAAATTATACCAGTAAGAATGGTTGTGGAAATATTTCAACTTCCTGGTCATGGTGATTGTCTTTATTTTAGCTACACCATTATTCTGTTGATTATTATACGGCTATCATAAAAAAAATTAATAAAGCATATTCAATTTTAGCAACAAAGGCTAGATTTACTTTGTTAATTTGTCTGAGATTTGAAATACAACCGAGCACAATTTTAGTGAGCTTATATCAATTGATTTGATACAAAACAAAGTTGTAAAGAAGTGAAAAAAATCTAAACATTTACAATTTTCGTCTCCAAATGTTAATTTATATAAATACTATACACACACATATTATATCAATCACTAGAGCTACATACACACTTGAAAATATGCTCAACTAAGATTTGTGATTATATGCTATAATACACTTCTGACATTAGAAATGTCTAACATAGGGACTTAATGCCAAACTTGCTAGGCTATAAAAATAACTACCTCATTAAATTTGCCATTGTAAACGGATTTATTACCTGAGCATTTGTTATCAGTGAGGTTAGTGAATCCTCCCAAACAGGCACACTCGGTGGCTGAGTTAGTGTCTCTGTCGCAGGACGTAGCATAGGAGGAGTAATGGCAGGAGCCATTCATAGCTGTAACACAATCTCCTGTAAGAGAACAATCAAGTCAAGAACATAAGTCTAAAAGGATCTTTTTTTCCCTGTTATACATGTTATCATACTCTAGTATTTTAAATGTTATTATACTATATGAAAAAATACTCTATAAACTATGTCACTATACCATATAAATTACGCCATACAAAATAAAAATATTATTATTAGATGTGTGAAAAGGTAAATGAGAAAGATTCAACAATGCCTATATCAATATTGATGCACCTTGAATAAGCTATTTGTGACAATTCTAATAACAAAATATTACCATCAATTCTGTAAATGTGTGTGAGATTAATTAACTGATCACGTGAGGGATTTCCAAGATACATGCCTCCAATTTGAAAATATCGGTTATCTTTTCTATAATGACTGTTTCCTGAATTGAATCCAGCTACATAGTCCACACCACGACTTATATGCTTGTAAATAAACTTGGAAAATGTCTTTGTTCCATCATACAGCATTGCAACTTCAACACCAATTACCTACAATATTTTATGATAGAAAGTTTCTCATTCTCATTCACTACCAAATTAATAAATACATATAGTATCCCAAAATTAAGCATTTTGAGATCCAATCTGTGAAAATTTTTAAAACAAGCTGGTTTCAACTGATTTTGGTAGGTTTGGGTGTCCAGATTTACCAAAAAAAAGCTAGGTCAAAAAGGGGGCGGGGAAAACTTTTTAGAGTTCAAAAGGTCATCGACCTTGCCCAAAATCTTAAGTATCTCAGCAACTAAATACCCCACATTATTGATCTTGGTATCAAACTGCTCAGATATTTGTACCATGATTATGGAGAGAAAAAAATTGGATCATTATATCCAGTATTTCCCTTACCAAGGCTGTTCCTATAGACTACATGCATGCTGTTTTGGAAGGAGTTACTAAATCTCTTTTTAATTCTTGGTTTGACACAAAGTATCACCAGTCCAGATTTTACCTTGGTAGGAAAATGAAAGAAATTGGTAAAGCTTTGTTGCGCATTAAATCCTCTTATGAATTCCAGCGAACTCCTAGGTCTATACATACTTCAAAGTATTGGAAAGCATCTGAATATCGGGCCTGGCTTATGATTTATTCTATTCCTGTACTATTGCAAGTCGATTTTCCAGCAGATTACCTGTATCACTTCTCATTGCTAGTTAGTTCCATTCATATTTTACTTGGCTGCAATATATCTCAACAGTACCTACAAATAGCTCATTGCATGCTTGCCAGATTTTATGAATTAATGCCAATTTTGTAACCCTCAAACCATGTGTTCATTGAACTTTCATAGTTTGATACACATGTGTGAGTTTGTCCGTGATGGGGACCCTTGTGGTGCTATTCGACGTTCGGATTTGAAAACTTCAATGGATTTCTGAAGCGGCATTGTCATGGAACAAGGAATGTCCTCCCTCAACTCATTCAGTCTGTTAGAATGAGACAAGCTCTGCCTCTTCTCAAGGATAGACTGGACAAGAACGAGAATTCTCAAACAGTGGACTTTCTCAACAGAGTCACTGGAAAGGTAGATAGGAGATCTGATGTTTTGGGGAAAGTAACAAACAAAAATCTCTGTGTAGATGAAATAAAGGCTGTGCAGGAAGCAGGTTTTCCATTGAAAACCACGTAGTTCCAGTTTTCCCTAGGTACAGGCAAGATGGTGTAACTTATTCAGTAGCAAGCAAGCACAACTCTAGAAATAACTCCATTTGTAAATTTTATAGACCAGTATGTGGTAAAGAAGAATGGTTTGGGTCTATTCAGAAGTTTTGCTTAGTCAATGGTAATCCAATTGTCATTGTGTCTATTTTTGACAATACTGATGAAGAGGTACTGGCAATGCCACAGTCACAACATCGACATTCACTAAGTGAAGATGATTACAAGGCAGCTCAATTGTTCAATTTGTTTGGCTTTAAGGTGAAAAAGCCATCTTTATCTAATAAATTAATAGCAATTTCACCAACAGACTTGGCTGAGAAGTGTGTCCACATTCCAGTTAAATAGTCACCTCATGACATTATAGTAACTTTGCCAAACAAAGTTGAACACCACTAATTCAGTATCTTTTGTCTCTCCATTTTTGCCACATTTTTGGACTTTTTCAACCTCACATTTTTTTTTCTTTTTTACATAGTAATCATCTTGACTCCTATAATCGTTTAAGTCAAACAATGATGATTCATAGCAGTTCTTCATACATGATGCTTTTTCGTAAATGGGGGAAGGAATCTGAATCACACAAACTAAAATTATGTACTTGAAAATTTACCTATTACAATATTAATATAGGCAGAGGAACGGTCTAAATGATTGAATTCTAAAAGTATACACAATAGACCACTACAGGTCATAAAAGCAAAGAATTAAACTTACAAACATGTCGTGTGGACTGTTAATAAGTCGATATACTTTCTAGGTGACTCCAGTGGATATGTATGTCTTTCTTTAGTCTTACAGGAATTTGTAAGATTTTATACATAACAAAACTTATATAATCTCAACCAGTTCTTGTAAGAACTTGCAGGAATTTATAAGGTATATTACATGATTTATTTCTTAACAAAACTTACAGGATCTTAATCAGTTCTTGCAAGATCTGGTTAGTACAAATAGGATCTTGTCCATTCTTATAGGATCCTACTGATCCTGTAAGATCGGGATTTTTTTGCTGGGAAGGAAGGGAGAGGCAGTGCCAAAGCAGGAAATGCAGCTGCATGAGAGCTGGCATGTCATGTGTGTCTGCATGCGGTGTGTGCTGTGGACACTGTAGCAATGGAGTGGATGTGGAGGAGGTTGACAGTGATGAGGAGGAAATGGAGATTACATGTATTTAGTCATAGTAAAAGTTATAATCAGATTCTTTGACATTGTGGGATATAAAGACGTCATTTCAATGATACTTTTGACCTTTGACCTTATTTGGAAGTCAAGGTTTGGTCTTTTATGTCCAATTTTATTTTTTGGCTCCTCCTTGGGTAATTCCGTACATTTTGAACCCTGGATCACCCCCCTGACATCTTCCGTTGCTGAGATACAATTTTATATGCAATATGCCAGGGTTAATGACCTTATAAGGTAAATTCCCCACCCCCTATCGCACCTAGCTTTTTTTTGGTAAATCTTGATATCCATACCTACACAAATCAGTTGAAACCAGCTTGTTTTAAATTTTTTCACAGATGAAATTTAAAATGGGGATACTAATAAGCTTAAAACCAATATTTTGAAATCTTACTAAAGTCGTTTTTTTGAATATTAATTTTATCAATTACTCTACTAAGAACTTACATCAAATTGACGAAAAACGGTAATATTATTCCAATAGAAAATTAACAGAGTCCAATCCGTTTCATAATATCCAATGTTATTCTTCAAACGGTCATCATTCAGTTTCAAATACCTCTCTATCAAAGATAAATTGTTGCTCTGTTGATAACATATTTCTCCACTTGACCCCCAAGACAAGCTTGCTGTGAGGAAAGGCTGGTTAGGTGCATTTAATGGCTGTTGGTATCGGTCGAAAAACTTTCTATAAATATATCCACTGGCATATGTCTCCTCACCGACAAAAGCAATGTAGGTTCTAGCACCAATCTACAAAATAACATTATTATACAGTCACTATTAGCTTTTCAGTTGTTTTCATTGTCCAACTGATGAAGATCCTACAGGATCGAAATGTCTTGATAAAATTAAACTTCAATACTACATAAGTTAAAAAAATTAAGATTTTTATGTTTACTTATACATAAGGTCTTGTTTTGATCTTACATAAAAAGTCAGTTATTTTTATAATGCTGAACAAATAGCAGCTTAAAATTCATCAGGTCATCATTTTAGCTATTTACTAGCAGCCACACTTTAAACCTTGAGGTTCAATACTTGAGGTCGCTTTATAGAAGTATGTCTTACTCTTAAAGACAGTTACCATGATACAATTAATTACAAAGTCTGAATTCATAGCTATAATTGATAATCTCTGATATAATCTGATAGCTAGAAGCATGTCTGTATTTAGAACTTCGTAATTCCATATCACCAACACATTTGTAATGATAATATTTTTAATACAAACCTTTGACTTTCTCACAGACACCGATTATAATATAAATAAATTGAAAATCCAAATCAGCTGAATAACATCGGTGAGGTATAGTGGGAGAGTCTCCCTGGTGGGATTGAGACAGGAATAGGCTGATAATGGTATTGTAAATTGGGCAAATGTATCTCGCTTGCTTGATAGTTAAGCTTGATTTGCATTAAAGTTTTATAAAAGTACCAAAAAACAAAAGCAATTACAGGCAGTATAAATATTATTTAGAATTTAACTTACACTAAGCTTTGAATATTTTCGTCGATAGAACATAATTGGTTTATCCAGTTCAATTGTAAATGCATAGTTTGTTATATTAACTTGTGAGCAAATTGCTTTATCAAACACTAAGAATGGATTTAAAAAAGAAACATATATAACATATATATAATTAGGTTATTCCCACTATATATGAATATAATGAATATGCTTACTTTAGATTAATATTGCTATTCAGTATATATTATATTATATATAGATATAATAGCTGTATTTATAGTATCGATGTATGCATGCATAGCTACATACATATAAAAGATAATATTTTTGAGGTTATAGCTAATTAAAAACTATTTACATTCTTTGGTGAATGTAAATGCAAAAATTGAAAAGAATTGTTACAGCTTACCTTGTGCATCAACTGAATAGGCATGAAACAGACACCATGCTAAAACCAGAAGATTAAGTGATACCATCGTTTTAGGCAATTCTGACTTTTTTAATGAAATGCAATGGTCAAAAGGCCTAAGTAAGGAAATATATTTCAAAATGGTGGAGGCTTACTGGACGCTGATATTGATATAGTCACACTATATTAATTTATATGCTGTAAACATACGGTTTAGGACTAGATGTGTCTACTCCACTTCAATGATTGAGCAAACATTATCATTTTTGCATGATTGCCGATAAAGACACATTCATGAAAGAAAAGATCCATTTCATTGGCTTTCTTACATTCTTTGTTTATATTTCCTCCATGAAATGAAATGCAACTTTTAAGGAAGAGTATATGCTAATAATAACTTAAAAAGATGCAGTACTGATGTGCAATAAAGTTAGCAAAATGATGTGTCACTGACCAGCAAGCTAATAACTTAGTTTGTTGAATTATATATGTTTGTTATATGTTTCAGCAAAATTATCTTACCAATGAGTCCCTGTGGGAACGATGGACAACTATATCAAGATACTAATTGTCATTTATGTGCTTATTGTCTTACATCTGTTTAATGTGTCTATGTTGTCTTTAGTCCTTGTTGGGTGGAATGTGTGTGGGAACTGTCAGAGTGCCATGTGCTCATCCATCGGGCAAGCTTTACACTGATGTTTCTATGTATCTCACACTGGGCTTGCCTTGGTTATATTACATATATATATATATATTCAGTTTTGTGCACCACTCTATCATTCTGTATCAATTATTTACTTTAAAATAATAGTTATACCTCTAAGCAACCTTCCGCCCTAAGTAGACAGTCTAGTTAAAGTATCAGGAGCAGATCAGTGGCCACACAGGAGTAGTAACTCTGGTGGCAGCATACAGTAACCTTCTAAGTCCTGGAACTTCTTGATAGAAGTGAGATACCTGGACTGACATTGTACCTCTGAGGCGGAATTTAATGGACTGACTTGCAGACCTGCAGTCTATTTATGATTGCTATGGTTTATTGTACACTACTGACTTTTGTACTGAAAATTATAATGCAATTTCACATTTATGAAAGATGGAAAGTACATAAATCTTTTAAAATTAATTTCACCTGGTACTTACTCGAATAAAGATTTTTTCTGGTGTGATCAGCTTTGTTGGTGAAGGGATGGGAAGGTTTTGGGGACTGAAGCCCCTCCTCATTTTTCTGATTAAATATTATTCAAACTTTTAAACGGTGTGTGATATTGATGGTCACACTATTTTCATCTAGATGCTGCTGTCTGCATTAATGGTTTAAGACAAGATGTTATTACTCCTCTTCAATGAATAATCAAACATTATTTTTGCATGATTGCAGATGAAGACACATTCACGAAAGAAAGATCCATTGACTCCCTCTCTCCCATCATTTGTTTAGATATTCTCCATGAAATTAAATTAAACATTTTATTTAAATATTTATACTAATAATCACACCAATTTCAATAAATATAATTATTATAATACACCTTGAAATATTTGCATTATCTCTTGTCGCTCACGGCAATATTTCAAAGTATATTGGCTGAGTTTACTGATGTTTTTCAAAGTTAGTTTAGATGCAGTATGGTTCTGCTTAGGAACCTGAAGAAATTTGGTTTGTTGAACAATAATTCATCCCTCTATATTCCAGAAAATCATCCAACCACAATCATTTACTTATGGTTTATATACAAACAAAAACAATTTGAAATTAATTTCTCCTGATACATAGTGTGTTCAACTTCTTTTCATAATTGATTGAGTGAGTGGGTGGAAAGATGGACGGATTGTGGGGGCTGAAGTCCTCCTATTCTATGATTAAATCCTACTAAAATTTTTTTAACTGTGTGCATATGTGCATGCCATAAAGTTCGCCATGAACTTTATTTGTGACAGAGCTCCATAGAGTTTGCCAGATCTCATCCAAGACAAATGTTTCAATTGTGTAATTTTGCACCCTAACTAAATGATTTTTCACCCTCCTTTTTAAAACTTTATAACTGATCCTGTTTCCTCATACATTAATTAACAACAATGTATGTGGTAATTGGGCAAAAACACATTAGAGTATTTGTTTATACATTATAGTGACAGTAAGCGAAGAAAAATCACTGACAGTTTTATATTATATTGGACTTCCTTGAATGGGATCTCTGTGGGTTCTTCATGAATCTAATTACTGACTGGAAGATCTGGGAGTACCATTATTGTTGTGTGTAGGTTCTGTGTTAGGTGGAGTGGGGGGGGGGGGCAGCCTAGACAAATCCACTGGAAGTAGAGTATAGTATACTGTAAAGTAAAAAGAGAATTACTCCATGTTGTTGTCTTTAATTTTATTCAAAGAAGAACAACCATATCAATAGTTATGGTACCAATTATGTGTTATTTCTTGCAGTGACCCATCTATTCCAAGAATTATGAAGAACTGCTAATGTAATCAAAGGTTGCTCGCATGTAGTCAGGCATTCAGGATTAGCTATGTTAGTCCTTTCAAGCATAATAAAAATAGCAGTTCAATAGAATGCTAAGCATTATTTTTATACACCATAATTTTAAGCAAGCTTAGACTATCAGTTGTAAAGCTTTTACAATATTTAATTTCTTAGAAACCGTCAAGCATTGCATTAATTGAAGAGTTGCTATGATCTGAAAATGGAATTATCATCGATTCTTCTGCTTTTAATATGCACTCATTTGCCATCTTCTTGTAAGTTAGAATTTAATGTAATATATTCATGAAGAGAGCAAGGATAATTATTCTTTATAGTAGCTCAGTTTCACCTTATATGTAATTTAATAATAAACATGAACTCCTTCAATGATTCAGTCATTGGTTGAATAAATACTGTGTTTTGCTAATATACAGTTGTAAAGAGTTCACATACAATTTAGGCTACTTGACAAAGTCGCTTGTGACTCTTGGTTAAGACTTTAATGAGATTTTAGCATAAAACGTGAAAGAAGGTACTTGCTTTTGACAAAAAAAAATTGAAAAACAACAACTTGTTTTAAAGTGAAAGACTTAGCACAGAGAAATTATAATACATTGTTATAATGTTTGGAGTTAGTGTGTATCATCCAGCAATAGATTATATGTCGGAATTAGTATGGTTGTTATAGTGTTTGATCTGTATTGTCTATAATTTTTGGATCAGTATGATCTAATTAGTACTGCTATATTAATGGGGTATGCCAGTATAGATAATCACATTATAACTTAATCCCACTAATGTTCTGTTATGCTGAGTGATACGTGACTCCTATAGATCATTAGTTAATAATCACTGAATGCTTTTTGTATTTCTTTTTTTCTATTTATATTATGTTCTAATTGATTTATTCTTGTAACAAATGGATATGTGATGGTAAGAATATAGACAATAATAATAATAATAGTAATTATAATAATAATAATAATAATATAACAATTTTAATTTTAATAATAGGAAATTATTCTCTTTTTAACAGCCAATATTGTTAATTATAACTTAACGTGATGTTTCGATTTCGAGAGCTAGGAGGGTAACTAATATGAGTGAAAACTTGAAGGAAGAAAAGAAACACTTACACAAAGTACATCTAAGTAATGGTTATGACAATGCAACCGTTAGGGCAGTCTCTAAAGAGTTACCTTCTAAAGATCGCACAGACTGAGCAAGAGAAAGGTTTTATTCTCACTATTCATACATAGCAGGATTGAGTGAGAGCATTCAGAGAGTGTGTAGAGACTTTGACATCAGAACACCATTAAAGTCGAGTAATATACTAAGATCACACCATAGCTATTACCACAGAGTCATCCATAGTGTACAGTATACCCTGCAGTTGTGGTAAAGTTACATAGGTGAAACAACTAGAAGGCTTGAGCAGAGAGTCAAAGAACAGTAGGAGAGGTGATAAGAAGGTTCCAGCCATTGCTGAACATGCTTGGCAGCAGCATCACCTCATTAAATGGGAAGAGGTAAGAGTTGTAGACAGAGCCAGTAAGAATCATGAGTTGAAGATCAAGGAAGCTCTACACATATAGATGACACCTGACAACAACAAGTTGAACAGAGACATAGGTTTAGAGCTTCCAGGATGCTGGCTGTCTAGCTGCATGCAAATCATCCTCCAGGATATAATAAACAGTAAGCGTGCCCTCTAGAAATCTTGCTGTTTACTTTGTGTTATTATATCACCAAGGAGAGTTCCACCTCAGTTGACCCCTGAAGAGGACTTCTGCAAAAAGTAGAAATCTCAGGTTAAGTTATAATTAACAATATTGGCTGTTAAAAAGAGAAAAATATCCTATTAATATAATTATTTCAGCCGAGAATGACTGAATAATTTTAATTTTGTTCTAATTGATATATTTGTTCTATTTGATAATTTGTTCTAATTGATTTTCTCTTCTTGGAATGAGAATGCCTGTATAATGTGTCTGAACTGTATTGTTAAGCAACTGAATAAAACTACTGTATTTTATCTAATGGTTTTTAGAATTATTCATATTTGTCTTACATATCAAGCTAGGTTTGAACAGTATGTTAGCCTGTAAGTAAAAAAAACTTTAACGTGGTTGTTTCATTTCAGCAGCACTAATTACCTTACATTTTATGCTGAATCATTTTGAGAGGCTATAAACTAATGCATTTATGAAAACTTTAGCCTAGCTATAAAATAATTTATAAATAATAATTTTTTATTCTAGCTTTTGGCAGAGACACTTGTTTTCAAGCTAATCTGAAACAGTATGCATACACTGTAAAACTGAAAACTTCAATGATGTTCTATGGACGTAGTTATTCTGAAATCAGTGTAAGTTACATTACCCCTAGTCACTACTTCTAATGAGTTCACTAATTCATAATTTATAGAATAATTGTTCAATTGTTTGGAATGTTTGGATAGCAACTGGATACTCAGAGCATAGCCTAAAAAAATCTTTGGTTTGTTTTTATGAAAAATAAAATTAATACTGTTTTTTTATTAATAAAAAATTCCATATTTTAACAAATGAGTGGGTGTGTGGTTAAGTGTGTGTGGTTAAATGGGTGTGGTTATAAATGCTGCATTAATTCTATTTGTCTTCCTCCTTCATTTGAACAAAGTCAGTGGATTGAATATGTTCACATAAACTATTAATTCATACTATAGTAATGCAAGTGTAGATTCCATTCCATCATTATGATGCAAGTCAGAAAATAATTTTATTACCACTATATCAGCGAATGTAGAAGAAATCACTATACAATAATTCGGAGATGTCATCAAATTATTTGTAAACGTACAAAATTAATTGGAAGTAATTATAATACCACTTTACTTGTTCTAACAGCCAATATTATGTTAATTAACTCAACATTTCAAAGTAGTCTTGCCAAAGTCCTCTTTAGGGGTCAACTGAGGTTGAACTCTCTGTGATGATTTGACCTCAGTTGACCCCTAATGAGGACTTCAGGAAGATGTCCAAACATCGAGCGAAGTTTTAATAAGGATAATATTGGCTGTTGGAATGGAGAAAATTTGCTATTATTATAATTATTTCAGCCGAGAATGACTGAAATTTTTTTCTGTTATAATAAAACATTTTTCAACATTACTAAATGTAGTTATTTAATATATAAAATTTTCCAGTTCGGCGCCAGATCGTATATTGCATTTGTGGGCGAGGATACATACAGTAGTGGATTTGTTAATATAGAATCACCTAACATTCGTAATCCACAAGAACAAATAAATGCCCCACGTAGGCCCTTCCTCACAGCAATTTTATCCTTTGGAGATATTGGAGATTTATGCTATAAGCATAGCAAGAACTTGACCTTTATTGAGAACTATTTAAAATTGAATAACGCCCGAGAGAAGATGAATATTGGGTTTTATGAAACTGATTGGACTCTATTAATTTTTGACTGGAATAACATTACTATTGCAATAAATGGGAGAGACGATGTATACAATGTAAGTATGTTAACTTGTTAATAGATGATGTGTTCTAATAGCTAATTATGAACTTAATTATTGAAATAACATTATTAAAAAAAAAAAAAAGGAGTGAATTTGTTCTACCGTGTTGCACATTACAAGGATTTGTTTATTGTCTCTCATAAGGCATACTTAAATGACACACCTTGTGATGAACTTTGATAAGCAATTTGTATTAATTATATATTGTTTTATTGAATAATAATAATAATAATAATGATAATGATAATAATAGGCATTCAATATTGAAGTCGCCATTTTATATGATGGAAAGAATACATACTCCAAGTTCACATACAAGCATATAAATGCTGACCTTGAATACATAGCAGGATTTAATTCAGGGAATGGTGATACTCAAGCTGATAACCTATATCTTCCAATTGGAGGCTTGTATCGTGGAACTCCATCAAGTGATCAACTTGCTAATCTCACGGATATTTACAGAATTGATGGTACATTGGTTCTTCTTACAGTATAGTGGCTGTGCGGTGTAGTGGTTGTGTCCTTGGCTCATGGCCTGAGGTCCTTGAGTTCAAGTCCCACTTAGGCAATTTTCTATATGCTCTTTCATCCATCCTGCCAGCCCCACCAGCTGTAATAGGGCACCTGGCATATGCTGGGATGTAAATTCAAGGCCTTTCCTCATGAAACAGCAATGGTCCAGGTAGGACTTCAGGTGCCCACACCACTTGCTGTGAGGAAAAACCTATTCCTAGCCCAGCTCACTGTGCCTCGTTAGTGCACATGCATCCTGGCTAGCAGTTGCAAGAGAATTAGCATAAAGTATAACTTTTCTTCATCATTATAACAATCAAATACACACACAATCCTAAAAGTTAATTCTTAAGTATGTAGCTTTTCTTATCTGAATTAGTTCAATCCAATGATCTACTGTTTTTATTATAGTGAAGAAGTTTTCTTATATCATTATACCACCTTGTAACAATACTATTGCATGTAAAAAGACTTAGCTAAGGTAAATCACATTAGGATGATGAATATAAATATATTATTACGCATATAAATGGAAAATATTGATTTAGTACTGCTTCCAAATGTTTGATTACAGGAGAATGTATTACAGCTCTGAATGGCTCGTGCCATTATTCCACCTATGCTACATCATGTGACAGAGACTCTAACTCAGCCACTGAGTGTGCATGTTTGGTAGGATTCACTAACCTCACTGACAACAAGTGTTCTAGTAAGATGCACCATAGACAATATTACTATAAATCCTGACAATAAAAACGTTGCATTTTGCACACGATTTCACTTATGGAAATGTAATTGTTCTAGATGAAAATGAATGCCTTGACAATCCATGTGACCATGACTGTACTGATACACAAGGATCTTTCAGATGCCACTGTCCTACTGGATGGAGACTTCAAGAAGATGGACGGACTTGTAAAGGTATGTTTATAGATATGATAGTAATGTTAATAAGTAATAGATGATATGTAATATATATCAGATCTTGAGAATGCAGTATTATTGCTATAATAATTATTATAATAATAATATGAAACAGAAATTAGCTATGGACATATAATGCCACTTTATATATTTTATGATAACTGAGTAGTTATTTTTATATTGACATAATATTGTATTATGCAACTAATGATGGTTATCCACTGGTGTGGGGGTTCCGGTCTCCAGCGAGGGGATAGCCGGTCGGGTCGTCAGCTCTGTGGATATCCAGCACCCGGTAGATGCTGCCACCAGGTACTCTCTACTCGCTGGGCGATGGTTCGGCTCAGTGATAACTGGTGAATAGTAGCCCTTACCCGCTTAGCTACCCAGGAGCCCACTCAAGTGTCTCAGGTGTTAAACTAAGAATATTGAATTTTAGAGAACTGAACAATACGCGTACAAATAACAGTATTTACATAAAGTCCACTGCTTGTGCGCAGGCTCACTACGCAGCACACACACACATACAACTTTCTTGTTCACTTCTTTCTTCTGGTCTTTGGGGGAAGACCCAGCCCCACAACTGGTAAATGAAAAAAATGATTGTGGAGGTTGTCTTTTTACAATCATAATGACAGTAATAGGAAAGTTGCTACATCAGCACTATAAAAGAGTATTTAGGTTGAAAATTAGCAGTATTTTTCTATGATTTGTGTATCACTAAGTATTTGGAGATAGCTACTTTTTCTTACATTGTATTCAGGAATCCTACAAAAAACTAAACAAAAAACAACAACAACAGACAAACAGATAACCCAGTCTGTGGCAGTGAAACATCTGATTTTGGTTAAATAATGTGAAGTTTGCATAATTTTGATGCCAATTAATAACAATGTATTCTAAACTCCAAAATAGAGGCTCTATATTGCTTTAAATTGTATTAAGCTAACTCCTCAAATGTCCCCATTTACAATATTGACAAATCTATTATAATTGAACAATTATTTGCGATGTTGTGTACTAGATATTGACGAGTGTACGACAACCGTCCACCACTGCCACCACAACTGTAGTAACACCAATGGATCATTTGAATGTATCTGTAACCAAGGTTACCACTCAACCAACAATGGAATTAGTTGCGGAGGTGTGACATGGCTTATAATATGTGTGTGTGATGCATAGGAAAGGCAGTTTTTATTGATTTGTTCATTTAAGGATATTAGCCAAGTGTAGAAAATATTGAAGCTGTAGTATTTTTCCCCTCCATAATTGATTCCTTTTCATGTCTTTCTCAAGCAATGGTATACATAGCTGATAAATTGCATATTTAGGATTGATTCAAAAAAGTAAATCACTTTATTAAATGCAACTGGATGCAATTGAATTTCAATCAATAAATTCCATGTATTTAATATGATAGCTATAGAGAGTTTGTCTGTTTGTATAAGGATATGATATTGGATCTATAAAGTTAGTTGATTTGATCCAAATCTCAATACTTTCATTGTATTATATAGTGATCAATCCTGTTGCAGTAGACTTGAGTAGTGAGACCCTTTACCGAACCATTATACTGGAAAATTGGTAAAGGGTTAATCTATGCAAAGCTACGGTAGTTAAAGAAATATTATCCTTTCTTATATTGAATGTTTGGTGTAGATATTAATGAATGTGAGGAAGTAATGAATTTATGTGACGAAGGTGAAATGTGTATCAATAATGATGGATCTTTCCAGTGCGAGCCTGGATGCGGATCTCTGCAAACATGGAATAATTATACTTGTGTTGATAAAGAAGACAAAATAGTATAGAGTGACTGTTATAAAAATACTATATGTAAATAAGGAGTGAATTCATAGGGTGTATTCTCTCTTTTTTTAAGACCTTTTTGAAATTGACTATGTTATAATATGCATTATGTATAAATATACAATGAATTCACCTTTTTATCGGAGATGTTTTTTAAGAATTGAGTGTCACTTCAAATGTAACCCACAACTCCTTTAATAAGATGGAGCAATGACAATCAATGGGAGATTAACTATTGTAATTTTGTATTTTTATTAATAAAATTATAAATGCTATAACTACTAGCTATAGTCTTGCTCCTAACAAATTAGTAGAAAATACTTCCTAAATATAATTAATTTTGACTATGGAATTTTCTTCCCATTTTTCATCACAACTTTAGCTTTGTAAAGTTGGAACACTTGTGTGTGAATCAAGTAGTCCTGAGTGTAAATCCTGGTGATAATCAATTCTATTCATTGAATTAAAAACAGAGTATTGCCTGTGTATGAAAAAGAAAAAAAGCATTTAAAACACTGTGGAATAAATAACTTTTATTGTGTATTTAGTTTCAGAGAATGCAATAATTGGCTTCACAACTGGTTCTTCATTATTCATTACACTTGGAGCACTGGTATTCCTTACTGTGATAATTTGCAGACTTGTCAGACGCATGAACAAGAGAAAGAGATTAATATATGACATAGATTCTCCTCGAACACCAGTTTGTAAGTTGAACTAAGGTGAAATTTCCTGCACGACACTATGAAATGTACCTAGCCTACTATTATCCTAAATGGGAAAGAAGTATATTTGATACCTGTATGAGATTCAGTCTGTAGTAAATCTCAGTTTTGGCGTATTTTTAGTTAAGTATTTAATTTACATAAATTATATACTTTCAGTAAAAAATAACATATCCATTATTATGCTGCTTTCTTTGTATGTAAAATGTAATCAGAAATAAGCAAGACTAGTGTATGCTTACACAATTATATAATAATACTATTATATATGAGGATAAAATACTGCTTTAAAGTCCAGGTTAATAATTGGTGTATACTTTTGTGATTCAGAATGAATATAAATATTAATTTTGAGCCTGCTTTCCAGGCTTCGTTTTACTGAGGTGTACTGTAAATTTACTGTATAGTCTATCGTGTAGTAACGTCTAATTCTGGAACAAAATACAAACCACATGTACTACTTTCTATTTTTTACTCATGTTTTACCATTCTGGTGTAATATGTGTTTACTCTCAAGCACACTATAGATTTTACAGCAGTACACTTCAGTAAATCATATGCCTGCAAGCAGTGAAAATATCTTATTATACTATTTGGACTTGTATTCTTTAGATTTAGGTAATCCATTTTGGCATCATCACAACAGACATCACTAGGCATAGATAAATATTGCTGGAATTTTTTTGGGAAATATAGGCACATGGAAGCAATGAGAAATATGCTAGAAATATAGGCAACTTTTTTTTAGAATTAGCAGATTACTTAATGTGGAATGTGTGAAAATCTATTAATGCATGATGTAATTATACAAGCAGCAGCTGGATCAGTCTTCCAGTGCTCAGGAAAGAGCACTGGAAGACTATGTTTCTGCTTCAGTTATGCTACAATATAACAGTCGCTAAAAACTTTCTTTTTTGTAATTCACAATGTATCACATGAATTTTGGCCAAGCAATAAATGAGAAATATAGGCACATTTTGAAAGAATTATAGGGCAAGTTTGGGAGCATTGGAGAAAGAATTTTAGGCAGAAAAAAAAGCAATATTTATCTATGCCTAGACATCACAATGATTCCTTGATCCAACTAGTCAAAGTTCCTCGTGAACTTAAAATACGATTTGAAGATTTGGAGTGTGATGCAAAAATGATTGGTGAAGGTAAATAAATTAGAACTGATAAATATTTAATTCTGTTTGTTATTCAGTTCTTGCTATTTCTGAAGTGTCCACATTCTATCACCGAAAATTTTTCCAAAATCAATAAGTCCACACACTTTCTCACATTAGTGGGGTATATTAGGGAAAAATCCAGGGGGGAGGGTGCCAAGGGTGGCCAAGGTCTCCCTCTAAACTAAGTTATTGAAAAAATATAATGTGAAAATGTAGCAATACAAGCAATTAAGTTCACGAACAACTGCATGCTAACTTATATCCTCTACATTCAAAAGTTAACATCCAATTTTTTCATAATCAATCAGGAATATTTTTTTATAAATTTTGTAAAGTTTGACGTAAATGTAATTGGGTGCTTCCTTGTCATTTAAGCAGGATTTGACCCTGTATATGACAATTGAACTATCATGCTATAGTTTATTGTGAACTAAAGCACAATCTTGTTTATTTTGTTTATTGTACCATATTGTAGGAGAATTTGGTAGTGTGTACAAGGCTAAACTCAGAGGTGAAGTTGTCGCAGTAAAGATTCTAAAAGGTATTGAAAAAGTATCAATATTATAATGAGTAGGTATTTGGGGGTACTTTTTTAAAAATAATTTACCTGTATGTTTAATTCTCACAAAATACAACAGAAATGGAAACATCAATCAAAGCTTAAATTATTTACATTAATCAATTCAAAAAGTAGCCACTAATATTCATACAAATTTTAGTTTAACTTTTGTGTAGAGTTTCAGCCCTATATACATAGTCTATATGAAATCACTTTGAATTTTACATTCTAATAATATTATACGGGATTTTCTGGGACTTCTGAGATTCAAGGAGTCATTGATGAAGTTTTAAAAATGAAAGATTTCTCTCATCCTAATATTTTGAGGTTGAAGGCAGTAGCAATAGACAGGAACCAATCTCCATGCATTGTAATGCCCTTCATGTGGAATGGAAGTTTGGATGTCTACCTGAGGAAAGAAGAAAACAGACATAACATTTTACTGTCGACTGATGAAAAACCAGATAATCACTTTGCTGTGAGTTTAAAGAGCATAAAACTTGGTTACATGTGAGTTGTTTTTTTTAAACAATGCTAAGTTAGACGTATCCTATAAATTTCATGTGATTTGGAAATAACAACACAGAAAAGAGTAGTGGTTAGAATTAATAGCAAGAGTGGTGCATGACAATTTTCATTAGCCACAGAGTATGAGTGCTAATAATTTGAATACCTCAGCGTTTCTTTGCTATCATGTATTAATTAATGTTATAGCCAATAATAATAAATAAGAATTTTATGCAGTTACGAAATCATAATCTTGTTTAACGTAATCATCCTACTCAGATTCCGCCATTGTTCATACTATTTTATTCATTACTCAGGAATTTTTGCTGCAATTGCATAACAACTTAGAGGTGCAGCGAGATGACAAACACATAGCCGTGACCAACAGAGTCATTATTTCATTTTCCCACTGCTGTGGCATTAAAAAAAAAAATTACATTTTTTTGTGTTGAAAAATGACTTGACTTTAGTATTACTATTATTAGCTATCCAAAATTGAAAAAAATAATGAGAATGAAATTTTATCTATTAGTCTGCACGAATACTTCAAGTCTAATTATACTCATGACAGTATTCTTTAGCACATTATTGCGAAAGTGTGAAAGGCAGAACAGTTTGTGTAGACATACACTTGCTCTATAATAATTAATCAGATTAACATTTTGTCATTACATATTTTAAATCATTATCATTAATCTACTGTAATGCCTCTATAGGACACTGCAGCTGTGAAGCTATTGGGCATGTGCCTCCAAATTGCTAAAGGCATGGATTACTTGAGCAGCAAGAAAATCATTCACAGAGACCTGGCAGCCAGAAATTGCATGTGAGTAAATATCTATACTATTTTATTTTTTATTGAACCCATAATGAGTATGATAAGGCATTCATTCTATTGATATCTCTAGATTAAAAAAAAAAAATACTATACTACACTTCTTATTAACACATTTGAAAATACTTCAGACACTTATTTGTTTCTCAATCACAGTAGGAAGACGCAATTCTATATTATAGTTCTGAGTTATGCTTAAGCTTATAATCATGTATTTATTGCTTCAAGTTTTTAACTGTACTGCTGCTACAGGATGGATATGAAATATGTGATCAAAGTAGCTGACTTTGGATTAGCTGTAAAGGCATCAGAAGACAAGAATTATTTCAAACCTGGAGAAGATATGAGAGAAAAACTTCCAGTTAAATGGCTAGCTATTGAGAGCCTGCTTGATCACAAGTTTTGTGAAGCCTCTGATGTGGTTAGTATTAAACAAGCATTTGCATAAATCACTGATGCTTTGTGTTGTCCTATTTCACAACATATGGTATTAATATTTTGTTATGTGATAATTACTCGGGGAATATAGTGTTTCCCGCAGCAATCAGGGTGAGGATAGGCCGACACTTTTGTATTTTGTAGAAAATATCGCTCCATTATCTACAGAAGTACTAAGAGAAGTTGTAATATCTGCATGCAGCATAGATATGAATATTTATTTAAATTTGTTTTTATAAAACTAATTTGCCGAAGTTTTATGCCAGTCCAAAACATAGTGTAAATAATTAATATACATAGGAAAAAACTCATAAAAAATGAATCGAACATCTTAAGAAAAAAAGAAGCTAATTGCATAAAGATTTTAGTGAGAAGAGATAACTAATGCAGGGAACTTAGCATCACAGTTATGTCAAATTGGAAGAATTTACCATTAAAACCTCAATTGTGACTCTAGCTTGCTATTGCTTTTTTAAATTTTGTTTAGGGGATGTTATCACTTCATATAGTATAATGTATTCGACAGTTTAACTAGTAATAATCATGTTTAAAAACTTAACCAGGTTTAAAAATGTATTTAGTATAGATTACCAATTGTGATATATTTGCACTTAATTTTATATATAGCTATTCATTTTCAAGCTAACTATTTATATAAAAATTTGCTCAATAGTTTGCTGTTATGCTATAATAAGTATTTTTTATTATCAGTGGTCATTTGGAGTCACATGCTGGGAAATATTCAATGGTGGAAGACAGCCTTACCCTGGCATTAAGACTAAAGAACTCCTCCAACAGCTTCTTGGAGATTATCGTATGCAGAAACCTCCTAATCAAGCTTGCACTGATGCTATGTGAGTTGCTCTACAATACAATGACGTTCAAATTAACATCAATGATTATGTAGATACAATATTATGGCATCTTGCTGGAAAAGGGACCCTTTAGAAAGGCCTTCATTTTCTGACTTGGTGGTGACAACCTCAGTGCTCCTACAAGACATGAAGGATTATCTACCATTACTCACCCTACAGCAGCAGGACAGTTTGATGGCAATGTGCCAGGAACAAGCTTGTGAGCTTTACCGAACTTCTGTGTCAGAGGAAAAGGAGACAGTTTTTTGTGAGAAGAATTAATGACAAACAAGTGCACATAATAACAGTTTGGATTACTTTACATTCAAATCCAAGTCAATTTTCAAGACAGATATTTTAATTATCATGCTGAATTAATTATCATAGCTGCATTCTCAAATAACTATAATTGTAGTGTATTAATAATTTGTCTGAAATTGTTTTTATCTGTTTTTGGATATTTTCTTTTGTTTTAATTTTAATAGTAGTACAGCGTGTAAGTTGCCCGTTCATAACTGTATGGGAAAAATCGCTGTTCAATTGAAGTCTCAGGGGAAAGTGAAATAGAGTGTAACTAGTTTCAATACCATAGTGAGTCATTTTTCAATACAAAAAAGTGTGGTATTATTTTGAAATACCACAGCAGTGGATAACTGAAATATTGATCTGATTGGGCACAGCGATCTCTTCGTGACCTTGCCGCACTTATACCCGTTAGGTAATGTCGCGACAAAATTCCTGGGAAACGCTATTTAGCAACGGTAAGAAAAGTATGAATAATAGAACCGAGATGAAAAATTTCTTTGTCAGAAATATAATACATGATTATAGTTTTCTTAGCTGCTAAGTGAAACGTTAACCTTGGAAACTTATAGTTCGAGTAGTTTCATGTTAAAGACAATGTCATTCTTTACCACAGAAGCTCTACCCGTATTAAATGGAATGTTTTACAACAGATTAGGAGGAGTCGTATGTTGAAAACAAAGTTCCAGCGGAAGCTAATCCTGAAATAAGGAGATAATGAGTGAAGGATACAGTGTAGCTACAATTGCAGAAGACTTAAAAAAAAAACAACTGGCTTACTATTAGCGAGTGATAGCACCGGTAACCTGTGCTATTAGGGATCAATAACACTCGTAAAGTAATTGAAATAGCACTTGGCTTCCCTCTGCTATTTCAATCACGTTATATATTTCAATCACGTTACTCATCACTATTAATCACTAATAGTAGGGATACCCGTGCTATTACACATACAAATGACTATTAAAGTCCACAATAATTTCATTTTTGTTAATTAAGAAATGAAAATATATTGAAATTAGCCAGCCTTATTGCATCCTTAGACGTTTCAAACTAATAGCTATATAACAATACAATTAAGAATGCCACAGACTCTGTGATTTTCCCCATCATATGATGCTATTTGGTATTCTTTCACTCTTTGCAATATTCTTAGATTGAAATAGCTACACAAACAAATTGTTATTTTTCATAAAATGATAAAATCAATTAAAAAACAATTGCAGAATGGCTGATGTGGAGTAGGTGAGAAATTACTTAATCCTTAATGCTTACAGAGCAGGGGAGTAGGATGCCAAATTGGATTGGTGCAGCCATAGCCATACCCACCAAACCACACCCACTCAACTACATTCACTTAACCCCACCCACTTAACCACACCCGCTTATTCATTTTAAGTGACCTGTACAAAATACAATATTTTTGAGTTCATTGTCAATCAAATGAACCAATAATTTTTAGTCTGTGCTCTGAGTGTGTTGGAGTTTAGAATTAGACACTCCTATTAACTATAGTGCAGTATGGGAATACATTAGTCTGACCTTGTAAGTCCAGCCATGTAGTAGCTAACTTTTTTTGCATTCCTATACCACACGTTGTGCATTCCATTATTGCCCACTGCACACTCCATAGTAACCACTTCGGGCATTCACCTAATGCGTTATTACATTAGATTATTATGTGAGGGTTGTACAGTCTGTTCTTGTCTAGGTTTCAGCCATTCTAAACGTTTTAGTTGGAGCAGATTATGCAACGCAGGATGGCGTGGTGCACTGTTTCAACCTATGGGCCAACTGCTGTGCGTTTTTGGGAACAATTAGCTAAGTATCCACCGCAGGCTGGCTTTCAACAACGGATGTCCGATGACAATATTATATTTAATGCGGTCGCGTTGAGAGTTCCTCGGTAGAACTTCCAAAATGACGGTATTGTCGTTTCTTCTTTTTGCTTCATGCGTTCTTTTTCCTGGTTGGAACCATAAAGATCAAGGTAAGATTAATAAATAATTCTATGTCAGCGAACAATCTGAGGGAGTATGCAACGACTTTGTTGTTTTTCCTTCCTTTTTTAAAAGTCTATTTGATGGTACTCACTCGTAATATTTAGTCTTTCCTAATTAAAATATAAGCATTCAGATGATTGCAAACCTTTGATACAATTTGCTATTTCTAACAATGGTTATTATCACAGATTGGTTTTGTCTTCCAACAAGCATGTTTTTGTTTACTGATAGAACTCATAACTGTTACATAATGTTTGCAGCAAATTTAGAATCTTACTGCCAAATTGAAAATAATTCTCTAATAATCTGGCTCTTGCCTATGGGCATTATGACTAAATATGGGGTTGAATTTGGCCTCAGGCCCATAGCTGGGAACCTTGGAAAGTAATTTAATTGAAGTAAGGAATCTGTAAAACGTGTTAAATTGTGAATCATATAAAGCTTTTACCATGTGTATTCAATATTCAACCTTATATAATAATTATAAATATTTTTAAAGGGTTCTTGCTAGTGGAGTCCATTAGGATGCAGTCATCTTTGTTTTAGCTGAATTTCCACCTGAGCAAACATTGTTTACAAAACTCACAATAAGCTTTTCATTCAGAAATTGGACACTAAAAAGTTATATTCAAATATTTCCTAATATATAGTTATCTTTTGACCTGTGGATCTTACCTCTGTCACAACCCTACCCCACTTATTTCTATCAGGAGAACCAATGTTCCAAAAATGCCTATGTCAGCACTATCCTGTAAGGTATCTGAGAGATGGTTCTAGAAATAGTGGTCATCAAGTCACCTGAATAGACTGGTGACTTGTATGGTTCCTGCCTTCCTGCCAATTCAGTTATTTTTTTTCTGTTGACTAATATAGACTGCTATTAAGTTGTCAATGTCTAATCTATATATTTTCTTGGATTAAATTTAATTAAGCTTAATTTATCTAATGAAGCATCTAAGAGTGGAATACATTACTGAGTGATCATCTCAACTATCACATGGTCTTGATCTTACTGACACCAGTACCTATTCTCATTAACCATCAGTCATGGACCCCAGCCATTGAAGCCCTGTTAGTAACATGTGAAAGCTGGGATATCTTATATTATTAAACAAATTGTGACTCACTAGGAAACTGGCAATGTTTATATGACTTTACTAGGTGAACCATGTAGCACTTTGAATATTTGATGCATAATAACTATCTGTTTAGTCATTACAGTCTTACTACTAGCTGAAAGACATGAAATATGTAAAAGGATATTTAAATAAAGCCTGCAGAAAACTCGTCATGGAGTTAATTATTATAATTATACACAAGATTGAAAGACTAAAATCAAAGACAAAATTTGAAAAATCTTAGTCGTCACTGGGGAATAAAACCCAGGACAACTGGCTTTAGCCACCAGTTTTTATGAATGGTCAGAACTTGATAATTGTCATATACACACACATTATAATATTATTATTATTATTATTATTATTATTATTATTATTATTATTATTATTATTATTGCTATTATTATTATTATCATCACCATCATGTATTACTATGTATTTATAAAGATTTAATCTGTCATTTGTCATTTCTAGTTAGTGGAACCAAACAATCTTTTTTTTTTTTGAATGCTAATTTCAAAATAGTAAAATAATAATTCTTCCTACTTTTTACATCACTTCCTCACTACTATCATAGTATTATAAGCCAAAGTTTAAAAGTCATGTCTGCTATTCATTGGAATTGATGACCTTCTCCAAATATATTCAGGGAGCTGTTGATCTTGTTACTACACTTAATCACCCGTGGCAATGTTCAATATTCGTCGTGGTTCATGACTCATGAATTAATTGTGGGTAACTCCCCCTCTTCTAACTGAAAATTACTACTAAGTGATTCCTTATAGTAACAAATCTGGCATGAGTTCCGCAAACCTTGGCAAGGAAAACTTGATTCCTTTTGAACAAGGATTTGTCGCTATGTTGTCAGCACTTTAATATGCACTTGAAAATTATTTGACATTTAGTTTTGACATGAACAAATTTAAACCATGTGTAATATCTAAACTTCACAATTAATATAACATTTGTCATGTATTTGCAGTAAATTGTGAAATAATTTGTTTCCAAGCAAACGATTCCTATCACAGCCGCGTAATAGAATTGGAGAAACCTATGATATTCTACAAACAAAGTTTCTCCAGCATTGACGTAAGTTATGTTTTATTAAGCTGTGCAATTGTGAATAAGTCAAACACTCACTTTCAGAAGTGTAAATGTAAGAGACAGAAGACAGGTATAATTATATGCATAATATTATAATAAAGTAGCTAAAAGTATTGAATTTAAATATCTTTGACACTTAAGCTTTGTCATATATACTGCTTATTCAGCATAATTTAATATTTTAACCTAATTCAGCAATACACAATGAATACAATAATTATTTAATATTTTTTTTGGTAGATGCTCTTTAAAAGACAACTCTCACGCAAAAACTAATTTACAAAGACGATAATAGTGACTGTTATCATCATTTATATTTTTTTATTAATGGGCTGTGACATAAGTTATAAATTATAATGTGTTAAGCAAATATAAATTTATATGTAATAATATAAACAAATTAGATAGTGACAGTAATGATTATTTTTCATGAATATCTGAATATAGCTATTTCTATTGCTACGTGTTGAAAGGTATCATACATATTATTTCATATTGATTGTATTACTTAGGTCAGTGCCAGAACATTCATAGCATTTGTTGGTCAAAGGACATTCAGTGGTGGATATGTATTGATTAAAAACCTTCCTTCTTTTCTTCGATCTCCATATAGCTATTTGAATCAGCCTCAAACTCCTTTTATTACTGCAATTTTGGCTTGGGGGTCAAGCGGTGAAATATGCTATCAACGAAGCAAAAATTTATCTTTTATTGAGCATTATTTAGAACTGAATGAAGAAGTGAAGAAGGATATTGGACTTTATGAAACTGAATGGACTCTTTTGAATTTTTTCTGGAATAACATTACGGTTGGGGTCGCAGCTAATGATAATGAAATATTTAATGTAAGTTACAGCATTACATATAGGCATTTGAAATAATACTATACTACATTAATAAAATTTTTACTGTGTTATATAACTATATACATTTGTTTGTAGTTTTATAATAGTTTTACACACCTGCATGATATCTATACGTACATGTATGTAATCAAAGCTAAGAAAGCCACTGATCATAGCATAAATGAATAATGTATAGTAGAAAATATTACAGGTAAAAATTAAGTTCTATAGCAAAGCTCCTGAATGTGTTTTATTTTAAACCAAATTCAATTATTAGTCTCAATTAAAGGGGTATGGCATAGCTCATTTATTTGAAGGATTTTGCCACCACTATGACTAATCGGTCAATAGTACTTAAAATATCCACTCTACTAATCTCATAGGACTCTCAGGAATTTTTCGTCACTGTTGTGCTAAGTGCACATTTCAAGTTTCACTTAAACATGAAGACAGCCACAGCATTCCTGGCTAGTTTGGACTCAATGGTGCAATTTTTCATAAACAAGAATAGTATAAAGTTCACTGATGATACTCTATTTTTTAATTACTGTATATTCAGAGCAATTTGATCCCCTCATTATATTTGAACCTGGTTTAGTGATAACAATAGTATATAAAAAAAAAACACCGTACACAAGGTCACAAACAATTTAGCAATTTAGAAAATTTAATACATTTTATGGACACATACTATGAGGAAACCAAAGAAAACTCAGTTTGTGGCACCCTTCTGCATGGTGTCTGGTATGGCTAGGTAATTGACAATGTAAGCAGTATGATGCCACATCCTGTACTTATTAGTTTTGCTGGACCAGCATAATTTCCATTAACAAATTTTATTATAATTTAGGCAATTAGCATAGAAGTTTCAATACTTTATGATGGAGTGAGAACGTACTCTAAGTTTGCTTACAAGCACATACATCCAAGTGTGCCATATGTCATTGGCTTTAATTCGGGAGGCAGCAATTCAAGAGTGACTAATAAACATTTGCAACTTGGCGATGTGCAACATGGAACACCTTCCATGGATTTACTGACCAACTTAACAACCATTTACAGAATTGACGGTAATGGATTCTTATACTTACTTGAATTATATACATGTACATAAATGGTATGGGATACTGTTACAGGAGATTGTGTTACAGCTCTGAATGGTTCCTGTCATTGGTCTACTTATGCTACGTCCTGTGACAGAGACACCAACTCAGCCACTGAGTGTGCCTGTTTAGAAGGATTCACTAACCTCACTGGCAATACTTGCTCTAGTAAGGAATCATGTTGAAAATAGTAATTTTAAGGAGGTAGTTTGTAAATGATCTCATAAGTTTGGCACATATTCCAGGTGTTAGACTTGTCTATTGTTAATAGTAGTATTAAGATCAGGTCCATAAGTACTGTAGATCACCATAAAAAAAAAATACATTTACCAATGAAAAAGTTTGGCTTGCAACCTTCTCCATGAAGATGACAAAAATTGCATTAAAGTTTAGCCTGACAGAATAATATTTTAAGATGAGAACCTGAGATAACAATAGTATTTGAGTTCCATATGTTTTCTTCCAAGAGAAGAGCGAACAAATACATAAATACATTCAACAGACATCATATAATGTAGCCATTGAAAATTTTCTATTTTATGATGGAAATTATAATTTTACTCCTAGATATTAATGAGTGCTTACAAGATCCCTGTGATCACTATTGTGTGGATTCACCAGGATCCTACAGCTGCCATTGCTATCCTGGATGGGAGTATCGAGAAGATAAGCAATATTGTAAAGGTAGATTTATAAATGTATCTTGAAAAATCCACTTTCCAATTTTTTTTCATCAACATTATAGTGTAGTGGTTGAATAGTGAATGCATTACAGAAGTACTATATTGTTATTAAAAAAGTTTATTGGACAAGGAAAATTCATTTTAAGTGAATTATAAAATGTATGTAGATAGCATACCTTAAGTATCTACCAATTTTCCTATTGCTTACTTAATCATGATTACTTGAAGCTAGTGCATAGCTTTGTTCAAACTCTGTAGATTTTGATGAATGCACACAGTCAAAGAGTGTATGTAAAGAAGATGAAGTCTGCATTAATACGGAGGGATCATTTTACTGCCAGTCTCGATGTGGATCGCTACAAACTTGGAGTAATCAAACCTGCTTCAGTAAGGGAGTCATTGTAATTAAAAATCATTATTCTACCACTGTAAAGCATTAGAAAAGGTGGAAATAGCTTTATTTAATTAAGAAACAATTAAATACTAACCCATTCAATACTTCAGGAATCGTAGGTTAAAGTGTCTTGATAGCTTTTCTAACTCTCACCAATTTGCAATCGGCAGATTGTATAACATTAATTTTTTAATCCACTGAATGTATAGTAAATGTAAATACATTTTTTAACCCACTGAATGTATAGTAAATGTAAATACATTTTTAACCCACTGAATGTATAGTAAATGTAAATACATTTTTTAACCCACTGAATGTATAGTAAATGTAATTACATTTTGTCTATCCATCATACTCATATTTTGGAGATTACTGACAATGATTTAGACATGACCTTACTTAGAATGATGATTAAAGACAATTTATTGTTCTGCTTTTTTTTATTTCGAGCTGATTTTTTTTAATTTCGAGCTGATTTTTGAGAAAATGTGAAAGTTTTAGCTAGCTTTAGTAGGTATTTCCCCTTATTGGGATGTCATAATCTTGTGAGCAAATAACTTTATGCTACAAGTTTTAGTTTTGCTTTATGCTGAAGTTAGCCAAGTGCTAGACCGGTTAGTGCCTCTTTCTTCTCTAATTAAGGTAGCATTTACATCTGCCATTTTCATTGCTTGAGCTATATTAATACCTGATTCTGATTACAATAGCCAATATAAAATTTTTTTGGTCTGAAATAATTTTTAATAGCTATAGCAAGTGTATAGTAGTGAAGTGGAGACACACCTTTGGTGATTCGTCATTACTGCACACATTTTCTTAAAAATACAGTTCTTGTTTAGCAATTTCCAATAATCTGGTAAAAACTATACCATAGAGCTAAATATTAAACTGCTTGTATACATAATTTTTAAATTCTTATGATTTATTATTCAGTCTCAGGAAAGGTTATCACTGGCTTTGCATGTGGCGTATCACTGTTTATCATTGTGGGAATATTGATACTCTCCATTGTGATACTGGCAAATGTGATTAACAACAGAAAGAGCAAAGAGAAGCAGTTGGCCTTTAATGACAAGATGCCAACATCTCCAGTCTGTAAGTTACAAACATAATCATGGTATTTGATAGAGTTATACCCTGCCATATTGTGGCACTTGATGTACATACTTGTAAATTTCGAAGTAGCATAAGTATTTTTATCCATTTTTATCCATTTTGTTATTATTTCTCTCACTTCTTCTCTTTCTTCCTGAACTCTTTCTGCTTCGCTCATTCCTCCTTCTTCTTGAGTTATGGATTCCCATCCTCCTGTTTATGTCTCTGTTTCTCAGTATCTGTCCTTTTAGTCATCTTCATTACCTTATTTGCCTTTTACTAAATATGAGCACAATTTACTCATTCAGTAAATGATTACACTTTACCAACCCAGCTCAGCTCATGAATTATTCATGAATATACACACTGTTGGTTGGTTATCATTATTACTGACACACAAGCCTATTGTATAATTATGAACCATATTAATTCAAGTTTTGATTATTATTATTAGTAGTAACAAAATAGTACAACAATCAAACTAATGCATTATTTGTTACTGTATTTATTTGCAGATATTAGCAATCCATTAAGTCATAATCATAGTTTACACCACAAAGACTCCTTGCTCAAGTTGATGAATGTACCTCGAGAGCTAAAAATACCATTTGAAGATTTAGAATACGATGCAAAAATGATTGGTGAAGGTAAGTGAACATGTGCTGATATTAAAACAAATCATACGTCTAAAATGTGTGTTTAATTAAATGAATTTCATAACAAAAATAAATTATGAATTAGTTGAAATATTTAATAGTTAAGACTAACAGAAACACCATGATAGAGTTTGTCTTAAAAGATATATGTATATACCATGAACGTCTACTCATTGTTAAGCACCAGTTTTCCCCCTGGCTCTTAGCACTTCTTAATAGTGCTCAATGATTCTCGTCTACTGCTGATTGTCATGCGGCCCCAGTGTTTTGGTTACTACTCTCGGTTAAGCACCCTTTTTTTTTTTTATCAAGACCTGTATTCTTACTGTCTGGAGTTAAGCCTGAAATATTTATTATATTTTATATATTGATATTATTATCAGTAGTAACACAATAGTACAACAATGAAACTAATGCATTTTTGTTAAGCCTGAAATAATTGAGATGTAATAGCAACTGTGGTATTTGTGATTAATAGCACAAGTGTTGTGAGAAAGTGACGAGTGAAATTCTCGCCATTTGAGTGCGTCATACTTCAGTACAAATACTTTTTTTCCATTGCTAACTGGCGTTGCCCAAAAATCTCACATCAATATTGCCTAGTGTATGAAGTGTGGTGAAATCGTGGAACGATCACCAGGAACTATCAAATCGCCACTTCAGTTTTCCACTGCTGTGATATTATTTTCACACTCTTTCAGATAGTATTAATATATATTATCTTTGAGAGTAACTCCTCTATACTTGTGCTGTGTCTTGCAAACCAGACCCTTAACCTATTTAGAATGAATTAGGTAAAGGGTCAGCATTGCAAGAGTACTTTTATGTTTCATTTTCTGAATAGTTCAGTTAATTGAATTTTTGTTGTTTCATACAGTACACACATTTTAATGATTATATGTTCACAGGAGAATTTGGCAGTGTGTACAAAGCAAAACTGAGAGGTGAAGTTGTTGCAGTAAAAATTCTCAAAGGTAAGTGTGTACTAATGATGTATAGTTTTAATTAACAATCAAAACATTTAATTTGTAATTTTTAGGATTTTCTGGGATTTCTGAGATTCATCGAGTTATTGATGAAGTTTTAAAAATGAAAGATTTTTCTCATCCTAACATAGTGACATTGAAAGCAGTAGCAATAGACCGGAACCAATCTCCATGCATTGTAATGCCATTCATGTGGAATGGAAGTTTGGATGTCTATCTGAGGAAAGAAGAAAACAGGAAGAAGTATTTATTGCCCCCTGATGAAATCACTGACAGTCACATATCCGTTAGTTCATTAAGTTTATGTATTAGACATATACCAAGTAGATGTTTTAAGCTAATATTAATCAAACTTATTTAAAAACCCACACTAAGTTAAACATTATTCAGCATGACTATGCTCTGATTAATGAATTATTTTGATGGAAAAACTAGATACTTTTATAAGTATTGTAATTTATGAGTTTTCATGTAATATATTGTTCTTCACTTGTTTGTTGGAATTATAAAGAAACTATTTCTATCTAATTTATCTTACTTACCTTTGTAATTTCTACAAGATGATTGCAATCATCCTTGTCAGCAACCTTTTACGTTATTGTAGCTCCCTTCTAATCAATACCAGGGATAGTGTATAATATATCATAATGAACATGAGGTATAATAGTTATATTACAGGAATGGTGTGTCCATTATGCTCCGACAAGCGAGGTTTTGGATTTAATGAAATTTTTTATTAGTGAGGTTTTGACTTAGTGAGGTTCTATATTAGTGAGGTTTTGAAATTAGTGAGGTTTTTGGATTAGCGAAATTTATGATTAGTGTGTTTTTGATCAGTGAGGTTTTGGTTTAGTGAGGTTTTTGTATTAGCGAAATTTTGGATTAGCGTGTTTTGGATTAGTGAGGTTTTGGATTAGTGATGTTTTTAACAGTGAGCTTTGGATTAGTGAGGTTTCCGATTAATGAGGTTCAGATTTGCAAAAATTAATTATATTATGTAATTCCTTCAACATCTAGAATACCTCAAGCCCTAGCATGGTCACTTTAATGCAAAATTTTTGTTCACCTGTAGCACTGAGGTCTCTAAATTGAACTTCTATAAATTAATTTATTATGAATATGAAAATAAATTTCACTTAAAATGAATTTTAATTATCATGTTAATAGTTGTATTGTTTACCAAAGTAATATCTTCTAGGATATAGCAATTGTGAAATTGCTAGGCATGTGTCTACAAATTGCCAAAGGAATGGATTACTTGAGCGACAAGCAGATTATTCATAGAGACTTAGCTGCCAGGAACTGTATGTAAGTAACAAATGTTTAATTAAAAATTATATATATATATATAATAAGTATATTGAGATATGTCCATGTTATATAATTGTAGGATGGACATGAAATGTGTTTTAAAAGTTGCAGACTTCGGCTTGGCTGTTAAGGCATCAGACAACAAGAACTACTTCAAATCTGGTAATGAGATACAGGAGAAGTTGCCAGTCAAATGGCTAGCCATAGAGAGCCTTCTTGATCAGAAGTTCTCTGAAGCCTCTGATGTGGTTAGTACTTTACTTCTGCTTAAATTTTATTGGTTATATTACTGTATTGTTATAATAATAAATAGGTAATAGCTATAACGATATAATTTTCAGTATTTGATAATTTTTGAAGAAATTTCAGCATAAGTTTTTTTTGCCTTATTTTGTTTACTAAAAGCCTGAGATATAACACATTTCCTATAATGGCAGCAATAGCTTTTTTATGATCAAGCTTCATCCAGTCAATCTTCACATTTCCATGATTCAGCACATTGTTTTATGGCTAGCTAATTGCTGGCAAAGTAATATTAGAATGGATTGACAAGGTCAGTTTCAAGGGTGTGGTTGTGAGTTTAAACTGTCACTCCCAACAAACGCTTTGAGAAGTGTAATCTGAGCAAATGCTTTGGCTTATTGTTCCAGGCATTGAGCTTGCCACCACTCCAGGGATGTAATAACAAGGAAGTTTGTTCCATAAAATATATTTTACAAACTATACTCTATATACTCATAGAACTTTCACACTCTTTTGACTCTGCAGGACTTGTGGGTACAAAATGGTAAAGTGATACTGCTTAAAAGCTGTAAAATGATACATGGTAAAGGATCATCAAATAAAACATCTATTACTTCTCCATAGGCTACTATGAACTAGGCTACTCAGATAATCAACACTGCACTATCTAGAAAATTCTACCAACAGCCTTAATAATTTATTCCTCTTAAAAAATCTTCACTTTCAATAATGTAGTTTGGACTTATTGTACTATGTATCAAGTATAGTGTTGGTCTGGATAAATAATTACATTGCCAGAAATATTTTTGTCCACAATTTTCTTATCTTCATGTTCCACTAGATATGTGAGGTATTGTTCAATTCTAGAAATTTAAGATTAATAAAAAGACAACGTATAGGTGCCAACTTTCCAGAATCTATTTCAGGGACAAAAACCACACCCTGGCCACACACAAATAACACACCCACAATGACATAACTTTTAATGACATCATCTATGCAAAAGTTTAAAATTACAATAGCTGTTCTTCTTCAACCTTTTGAACTTCTACCTATTCCTTGAAATTCTTCTACCCACTTTCTATCAAAGTGATACTGCCTTTTCAATTTCTGCTTTTTTGGTGGATGAAGACCTTCTTCAGACATGGCCAGTTCAAACTAGTGCGTATATGATGAGTAACTGAAGTCAAGTGTGATTGCATTATTGTTTTGTGCATGTCATTATGATTCATGTATATCAGTCACATGCAAATAAAAGTGAGCTACAGCAATTTTGCTGTAGCAGCTAGCTTTAGCCTTTTACTTGTGGCATGTTTATAGTTAGTGTGGTTACTAGTAGCTTTGATTAGGTCTAGACAGCCAGCTGGCTAGCACAGCTGTAAGTAAATACCCAAAGGTCTACTACTTCACTAGCCTGCAGGCTTCCAGGGACAAACCATAGAGCTATTGTGCACTTTCCGGGACTCTGTGACAGAGTGGACTGTCCCGGATTCCAGGACAGTTGGCACCTATGACAACAACTAACAATGTATTATAGTATTAAAATTACAGTATTATTATTGACGCCAATACTCATGTGTTACATTTAGTGGTCATTTGGAATCACATGCTGGGAAATATTCAATGGTGGGAGAAAGCCATATCCTGACATTAAGACTAAAGAACTCCTCCAACAGCTTCTCGGAGGGTATCGCATGCAGAAGCCTCACAATCAAGCTTGCACTGATGCTATGTGAGTTAGTCATAATTAAGGGGAGTAGGAAGCCAGATCTTATTGGTGTGAACAACACCCGCTAACCACACCACTTGTTTATACAAGTAATACGTTTTATTAATAGATAAGACAATACAGTGGTTTTTCTATCAAATGAATCAAAGAGTTTAAGTCTATGCTCTGAGTATTTAATACATTCAAATGCCACTGTAATCTCACCAAACAGTTTAATACAAGCCATATTTTATTATTAATACAAAGCAAATGATTTTTCTGACAATAAATAATGTTATATTATAGTTATAACTATTATGTAGACTGTATATATCTATTATAGCTAATATAACTACTTGGACATATAAAGCAAACTACACAATGTTAAAAAACAACAACAACCACTGAATCCAAATTAAGTTTTTATACCAATCTGCATGAACATACATATTGGTATATTCATAATTATTAACACTACTCCAAATAAATTATTCATGAACATACATATTGGTATATTCATGTGCTACTCCAAATAAATTATTCTTTTGGTCTTAGTAATAGCTAGCTAGTGTATAATAACACTGAGGGTTCGCACCCTTAGTGTTTTATAATTAAAAAGTAAGCTATGAATTTTCTTCTTGTATTTATTAACTGCTATATAATTTAATTTACAGATACACCATAATGATGTCTTGCTGGAAAAGGGATCCTCTAGAAAGACCATCCTTCTCTGATTTAGTGATGACAATCTCCAAGCTTTTACCGGATATGAAGGATTATCTTCCCTTACTCACTCTGCAACAGCAAGACAGTCTTGTGGCCATTTATGAGAAGCCTAATGTCCCGGACGAAAAAGAAACTGATTTGTGTGAAAAGGAGTACTAGTGGGCAATTCCTTACTTCACAATAACTAAATATGATGATTTTATCAAAAATACCAATTGTATTTATTTAATTTTATAATCATAACTCTTGAGAAAAAAATGTTAATCACTGCCAATTTTCATTTAAATTAAAGTTTTTTTGTATGGACTGATGTGAACATGATAAACACATTTATACCATTAGTCAGTCATTTGACTTGCATTGATGTCTGTAAAAAGGCTGGTGAGTTTTTCTCATACAAAATTCTTTGTGCAATTTGAAGATTCTTCATAGTGTTGGTAGACAACATGCAACCATTTCAGCCTTTTTTTCAAAATTAAATGGAAGGGTATATGCTTTATTCAGTAGCCTGAATACTGCAGTGAGCTAATATGTGCGAATATGTTCTGCATAGCCGTACTACGAAACCACCGAGTTGTAGAGGTAGTGGGAGGACCTTAAATCCCCGCGCAGAGATAAGAGCTGCCTGGCAGCCGGTGGTAAATTCGCGTGGTTACTCCAGTGTAACAAATTGGCGGGTAATAATAGCTGTGTTTAGATTCTAGTTAGGAAGCCATTTAGTAGCTATGGGCAGGAGGGTTAATCCCAAGAAAAGGCAGCAGTTGATGGCTGCAACAGAAAGAAAGAAAATACTCAGCCACTCTACAAGAGGTATAATATTAGCTAACTAGGTTTCTGAATTTTTTTTATTGTCATTGTTGTTATTAGCTGTGCTGAGAATCATTGACCAGAATATACCAGGTGTCAACACCAATGCTCCTGAGGTACAGAATTTCCTTTTGCCTGAGTCAACAGTGCACTCGGTGGAAGGTGGAACAGGTAATAAATGCAATCTAAAATGAAAGTGAAACAAACCATACAACCACTACTACTAGTATTGAAAAATAAATAAATAAAATTAATAAATGTATAGGTCGTGTTAGTATGGACGTCACTGATGTGGATATCTCTCATCCTGTCAGTGATGGGAGTCCCGGTCCTGTCTTGAGTACTCCTGAACTCAGCTTGGCAGTTTCCAGCAATGAATCAGAAGGTATAAGTAGGGAAATAGAAACCGATATGGGAGAACAGCAAATTAATCACAGGAATTAAAAAAAATTACATGAACTGATTGACTATCAGGTTTAGTGCATATTTGTAACCATAACGTGGTGGCCAATTTTTACTCAAGACTTCATAAATGACTTGAAGTATTTCGAGTATATTAAAACTCAAGAATTTACTTAATTAAAAGAGATAACGAAGTTACATTAGCATTTAAAATAAATTTAATCATGTGACATACCTCCAACCCCAACAAAAATGCATTATTAGCACCGTTTTAAAATTATATAAAAAAAATACAATTTGTTTAAAAAAAATCAGGTTATGCATATGAGGGAGAAACTAACCTCCTCAGCGAGGAATGGGACTTAGATGAGGAATCCGGCAGCACACTCTTAGAAGATGTTATGGACAGAGTGGCCACCTGCATGGCGATTACAACAGACTCAGTGGCCTATTGGGGTTACCATCTTGCTCGAGTACCCAGTGGGGTAGGATTGTAAAGAGGCTAGAGGAGCATGTTACTCATCTTGCTGAGTGGTCCTGCGGTCAGGTGAGATGAGAAATCGCTGACCGCGGAGATGCAGACCAGTGGATGGCATCTTTTGATGGTTTCTACCTGACCCGGGGCCACTACTCTAACAACTCCTCTGCCACTTTGCATGACTACCTCACTGGGAAGATTGCATACGTCTGCCATTGGACCAAGAGAGGGCCAGTTCACTGGAGTGGGACGTCAGGAGGAGCTGAGGCAGATATGTTTGACGAGCTGCTTGGAAAAGCAAATGAGGATGGAATAATCGTCAAGGAAATAATCACCGATAAGGATACGTCTATAAATTCCATTTTTTGTAGACACTACCCTGAAGAGATTGTGACATACTGCTAGAATCACTGCGCAAAGACGTTGCACAAAGACCTAGAAAAAATAAAGAGGAACACCTGTGAGGTAAATATTATGGTTAATTGAACTTGATATTCATAATCTTTCATTGTGTACTTAATAGTGCCATTTGACGTCTTTTCGCTGCAAGCGAATGTCAGTGTGCATGCTTGTAAATGAATGTGAAAATATACCTGATGTATTTGTAAGGAAGTAATAGAGCTCATTACATTTAAATAGAAACTTACAGAAGAGAGCCAAGAAAGCTAAGTATGAGGCAGAGAAGGACTTCATGGGATCTCTGAAGGACGTCGGATGTGCAGTCGGGGAGTATGTTGGAGATGGCAAGGGAGAAGATTGTAATGATCCGCTAGATGATGCCGCTGAAGCTGACCTTCCAGACTCTCATGACACTGATGACTGGAATGAGCATGGTAGTACTAGTCTGTCTCTTCTGGTGTTCTATGACTTTGAGGCCACAGGACTCAGCACATACTCCAAACACCTCACAGACATTGCGGCCAAGGTTCTTGACCCCCCCAGTTCCTTCTCCTTCATTTTCTTCACTTGTTAGGACAAGTAGGAATATTTTTGCTCCTGGTAAGTAATATATATCATACCTGTCAGTAACTTTATTTGCGATAAAAATTTAGTTTCCAGAATTACCGGCATTACCAGTAATCTCCTTAGGAGGGAAAGGCCACTCTCAATAGTGTTGCCAACATTATTTGAGTGGCTGACGAGCACTGTTGATTATATATCAACAGAAACCAAGTCCTCGTACTATCCAGGTATGTAGATACAACACATTTCTTTTCTAAAGCCAATTATATCTTAAAAAATTACATAATAGTATTAGTGGCCCATAATGGCTTTGTGTACGACTTCCCCATCCTTCTTGCCGAAATTGATAGACGACCGGAGTTGGCATTCTCGCAGTTTATCAACGGCAATGTGCACTTCAGTGACACACTTCCACTACTGTGGAAGGTATACTATATTTTTGTTCCCCTAATAATACTCATCAATTATTATTATTACTATACTGATGTTATTATTATTAATATTAATTATTATTATTAATATTAATTATTATTACTACAATTATTATTACTATTACAATTAGAGTATTTCATAGTGTTATTATTTTTATCAATTAATAATAATAATAATATTAGCTATTATTATTACTGTGTATTATGATTGTCATCATCATCATCATGACTTTTTATTAATAGATGAAGAAGGATGGGGAAGAAGTTCTCCAGGGCGCATCACTAGCAATAGAGAAGCTGCACATAAAGATTGTTGGGAGTCCTATTGAAGGTATGCAGCTAGTTACTGAAACACAATCAATACTAGTTTATAATAATAATAATTACCTTGTAGAAGCCCACAAAGCTCTTCCTGATGTTCTGGCACTGGAAAGATTCTTCACCCATACTGCTCTGGCTGGAAGTTTGGCTAACTTCTCTGTAAGAACTCCTCAAGTTCAGCTGTCTCTGTGGATCAACCAGAGAAATACGTTTAGAAGGGCAGCAGCTTTAATAATGTCACTGGGCAGACCAAGCCTTACCTCCACTCAAGCCAAGAAGCTGGATTCCCTTGGTATAGGCTACCCAGAGCTACTCAAGATTGAGAAGAGTGTGGCACCACGAAGTTTTTCTCACCCCTCTGAAGGACAAGGATATTTGGAGCAAGCCACTGAGGGAGAAGCTTGCCAAGGCCCTGGGCACCCACTGAGTCTTCATAGTTTTTTTTTTAGTTTACTTTAGCCGGCTAAGAGCCACTGCATTCACAAAAGATTGCATCTTGTTTGTTTCTGCCGCACCAGATAGTACACTGCAGCGCCCCACCCCCACCTACTAATACGCGTATTGTTAATTCCGCGTACTATGGGTGGGGCTGGAATAGTGCACAATTAGTAAAAGTTGCGAGCCAATTGGAATCTATTTTGCAGTCCAAGTCCAGAAGGACGAAGAGTTAGTCTTTAATTTTTAGTACTGTGGCATAACTTAACGAGGTAATTAAAGTTGTCGATTTATTTTTTTAATATAGTGTACAGTCGTGACCCGACTGGAAAAAAATCACGTGAAAATGTGAATAAATATAAAACAAAATAGAAATGAGAAAAAAAAAATCGACAACTTTGTATCAATTATAGCTATAGCAAGCGGTGGACGAAATTCCAGCTTCGGTAGTCTTCTCTGTTTCCAAATAGTGGCGTTTACTTTTCAGACTTTGAGGCTTCATAACTCTTGCAGTTCCGTTTGTGTGTTAGTCATTCTTGATCAGTTGGTTGTCAGAGACATTATACCTTTCCTTTACATATAATTTTTTTTTAATAGTGGTATCACCTTCACCAGGGTTAAGCCAGAAGAATGAGAGGTATTAATAACCAAAATATTCCCATTTTCTTTATTTTCTATCTCTTCTTTTTTTGTTTCTAAATTTCATCATCAAGAGTTTGAACATCCCGTATTAATTTTCTTTTCTTTTTGCATTGATACTGTGGAGAACAGTCTGAAAATTTTTTCCTTTTTCTCGGCTCAATTGTAGGAGAATATTTTACTGATTTTGCAATTTTTTTAGCTGAATTTTTAAGGTTTGTTATTTGATTGAACATTTCGTTTAATTTTTTATTAGATTCTTTGAGATTTCATTCAAGTTTTTGCATAATTGTTGTAGCTTTTCTCTTCCTATTATTAACTGGTTTAACTACTTCATTTTCTATTTTCCAAGAACTATATTTCCATTTATTTACTAACTATTCTCTACCTCTTCCCCCCTTGGATTGAAAAGCTCTGCCCATTCTCCACAGCTTGGAAGTAATAGTGCAATAGCTATCATAACATCACAGTGCTAGCGTGTAAACATTTTAGTCATCACTCTTTCAACTGCAAGCTGATTGCAGTGAGAGACAGCTGGGAAAGTTCAACTTCTGCTTCTAAATCAGAAGCTAAATCAAACAGTTGTGTGCCACTTTTATTGGGATGACTGATCTCTCATAAAGAAAATAGCTGTACAATATTTGCAAATATACAATAAATAATGCATTCAATGAATACTACTTTTGAAAAGAAGCAATTAGCTATAGACTCAATCTAGCTATATACCTGCCCTAACATTAAGAACTGACTTGCTCACTTTCGAGGAAGTTGCTATTGTTAGTAGCACTACTCCCGTCTAGCACCAATTAGCACTTACTCCACTTTGCTACCCGCAACAAAAACCATTAAGGCGCCACTTAACCAGTGCTGAACCACCAAATATTTGGTATGGGCCAAAAGAGCAGACCACATGGAATAGCACTGTGACCGTAACTATTGGTACACAGTTAAGGATAAGACAGTAAATAAATTTTAAACTGAGTAAACAAAAACGTAATTGAAAAAATGTATGGCGGCTACCGCCAAGTCAATCCGCTTCTTGCCGAGATGGCGGACAGTAGCGGGCGCCATGTAGCTTCAAACTTGCTCGGGGGATCCAGAAGATAGTGAAGAATCGCAGGAGAGCCGTAACCAGTGGATATTCTGTCCTCTAGTGGGTACAACATAGAAGAAACACACAAAAACAACAAGTTTGAAGGTGTAATTAATGTATTGAAGTTTCGACCGGATGTACGTTTTGGAGGTGTATTTTCAGAATCATCTGTATTACAATGTCCACTATTTTTTTATATCGGCTATCCAGTTCACAACGCGGCACCCTTCGAAAATTTTTTTTTTGCACTTACAGAGTTGTCGGCGTCCAGATATTGAGCTATCCAAGTTTTATCGTGGTAGCTTGAGTCGTTCCCACTATAATAGACCTAACCGTTCCCTTCCGTCGGCTTAGAGCTATTTCATCACGTGACCTTGGTGGCGTTAACGCACACGCGCAAATTAGCTGGTGTACAGGTGTTCTTGGCGAGTGAAGCCATGGAACTTTCAAGGTACGCTGAAACACTTTCAGGTGGTGCCAAAGAGCGATATCTAGAAAAAATAAACCTTCTAGGAGGCAGGGATCCCTTTTGTGGACCTCAGGGGGAGAGTACTGATTGTGTGCCACCAGTAGAAGCAAGTGATCTTGTGGCATACCTGGTTCTCACAACTAGTTTCTTGACTGCTAAGCAGTTCAAGGCTTACAGGCTTGGAATTATACAATTAATTTGTGTGTGGATGGGTGAAGGATGTTCAGGTATGGAGGAATGAAGAAAAATATGTAGCAAGTGGAAAAGTAAGTTAAGAATACTTAATACAAATATATGTGACATGAGTAAATAACAACTTTAGGTTCGTCACTCCCAACGATTCAATGAGGCCCCATTAAAATGCTGGATTATTATTGAATACAGTGGGGAAATATGCTGTGCACATTGTGACTGTATGGCAGGTTTGGGTGAAACATGTACCCATATTAGTGCTGTTCTCTTCTATCTCGCAAAATGGTACACTCGATCAAATAAAATTTATGCCATAGCATTTGATACTCCTGGTTCAAGTAAAGAAGGCTCTAGTAACTGCATGGAGAAATTATATTGTTACTGCAACCAACCAGAAAGTGGTGATATGATAGGTTGCGACAACGTGGACTGTCCTATTGAATGGTTTCATTTTGAATGCTTGAAAATAAAAAATGCTCCAATTGGACAATGGTACTGCCCTGACTGCCGAAAGCTCCCACAGTTTACTAAAAAAAAGAAAAGAATAACGTAACATTTTATATTTACTAAAGCTAGCTAACTGAAAGCCATTTTCACAGATTATGTAAATTTTATTGACTAAGCTATTCTATTATCATCTCACGTAATAATATTAATTTTTTTATTATAATTTTAATGTTCAATGCAAATTTTGTTTTTGAATAACCAAAAAGAAATACAAGACAACAAAAAGCAATAAACAAATGTTAAATGACAAAAATTGCAACAAATTCTAGTTTAATGGCAACAATTATTCAAAAGGCACTATGGAGTCACATATGTTACATAAAGCACAACACACAGACACAATATTATCAATTAGAGGTGGCTGGCTTTCCCTTTTATGAACATAATGAATGGGCAGAGTAGACTGCAAGATAGAATATTTTTGGCGTATCATTCCAATTACTCTCTCCACGTGTATCCGTACATTGGCAATGCTACGAGTGTCATGAACTTCCATTGCTGAAAGTTGTGAGTGACCCTTGGTAAATGCAGGTATGTGAAAGCTAGCCTGCATCATAGCAACAGAATCAGAAATACTGAACCCCCTATCTGCCAAAACAATGTCATCAGGAATCAAATGATCTAGTACACCACAATGGTCAGTAATATGTCTGTCACTCACGCGACCACCCCATGCTTTGGACACATATGAAATTACACCTTGGGGACAAATTCCAACTAGTATTTTAACAGTGTTGTGGTGCTTGTAATTTGACCATGTACAAGCACGGGCATGAAGATTTGATGGCCTTTCCAAAAATATCTCAAAATAGTCAATGATGATGGCGACCTTCTTTCCAAAAGATTCTTGAAAACAAATTGGCATTGTCTCCATTAGAGCGTCACGATTGGGCCAAAAAATAAGATGACATAACCTGTGACTCATAATGTTTATCCATTTTGAAAATATTCTGGATACAGTTGAAAAGGAGACACCAAACCGGTACGCCAAATCTTGCATTTGAGAATTCAAACGAAGCTTCATTAGTACCATTATAAATTCCTGATAAGGTGTAAGCTTGCAATGCTTGTGATGTGCAAGAGCTGGTTCAATTAGATTGAATACTGCTTTAAGAATCTTACTGTTTGGTAGTCCAGTGTAAAATTTCACCTGTTCATCTGGTATCCCAGTGTCTTTGAAGAATGCAGGTAAGCTGACTATCTTTGAACAAGTTTGAGATGCTGAATCTTCTGGGAAATCACTTGTCTGAGTGAATGCATCCTTGACTACATTAAATTCAACTTGAGTGCTAGCATGAACTACTGTAGTAGATTCCTGAATGGGCACTTCATCTGGAATATCTGAATGAGCAGCTATCACAGAGTCACTGGTACCTTTCTGTAAGGAATCATCCTTGTGTGCTTGCTTTGTATTCTTTCGATTCCACCTCTCTATTGCTGTGGATGACAATCTGGACTTGCTGTGGCCTAAATTCTGTGTTGAGAGCCAGTCTGGATTTGTATCGTCCAATAAATCTGCTGGCTTTCCAGAAATGAAGTGCCTGGAACAGATTCTGTTGTTCTTCATAATGTTGTCAGTAAGACCAACCCTCGAAATAGCAGCCAAAAACCCGTCTCTCCTTCTCTTACTGAGTGTATAAAGTTCTTTACCCTTTGTGTTAACAACCTTTGGCAGCCTAAAGAAGGAAACATCTTTGTCTCGGCCTGAACGTTTGCTACAGCCTACTACAACGCAAAGAACCATCCCGAACTTGTACACCAGGTATATTGCGCGCGGGCGTTAATAACTTATCACGTGACACTTGAAACATCTCTATACATTTTTAAGAAATCGATCGATCTTTTCTCGATATTTACGCACGACGCGTTGTGCCCGGTTTTTCTGTAGACGGTCACATTTTCAGAAACATTTGTATTACAATGTCCACTATTTTTTTATATCGGCTATCCTTTTTTTTTTCCTCGTTGGCATGCGTGAACCATTCTCCACTAACGTGCCTGAGAGTGCTACGAAGTTCCGCCACAATTTATCTATAGAGCATGAAACATTTTACTGCAGGATATTTTTGAATGCAATAAGAATGATCGGTCGGAAACAAAGCGCTAAGGAGGTTGAAATTCCAGAGAACGAGGTCAATGAACTGTCCAACTAGCAGAAGACAAACTGATGAGGAGTCAAAAAAAAAGAAAAAAAGATGAGGCTCCAAGAAACAAAAAGATGCTACTGTAAAGCTCGTTAGATAGCTATGCATATCAAAGCCTCATTTAGATAACTCCAAATACTCTAGGTTAATACTTTATTGTTACCCTAGCCCTTTAGCTTGCTCTGCTGACTCTGGTGGAACCATAATATTCTAATAATATTGTGGGGAGAGGTGAGGTCGTCTGGTTAACTCCGTCGGCGATTAAGCTTGGGACTACTCCAGGGGTCTTAAGTATAGTTACGCTGCCACCAGTCCTTCCTCGTACCTCGGAGACCTTAACAGGACGTGAAGAGTTAGCTAGGCTCCTCACCAATTCCTCCCAGTCAACAAGGATCACTTAGGTTTTAAGCCAAGAATTGAACGAGTAAGAAGGCAAACCGGGCATGCGTCAGGCAGTTTTTATAGTATTCATCGACCCATACCCAAGTTAAATACAAACAAATATACCTACAAAACACAACTAAACAATACAATATAATCTCTAACTAATTTGTTCTCTGTTCTTCTTCACTCTATTTCTTCTTCTTCTTTGTCCTCCTTCTGGGAGGCTGAACCCACAAATATATTAGGTGATATGGTCCGTATTGCTCAAAAGCATCCGGACCAATACCGGAATCGTCATTATTGCTGAACGTAATGTTTTCTTCATCCGGTAGGAGTCGGGATGGATAAATTAGATTCATCCGCAGAAACACAACGAAGATTTTGAATTTTAATCTCTTCCCTGGGATGAGGTTAGAGACAATGGCAACACTAGGCTATTATTTTCTAATAACTTCAACCCTGGCGTTGTCTATTTATACAGTTCAAGTCTGTGAAGGTGAGTATCTGTTTGTTGTTAGCAGTTTAGGACTTATAGCTATAATTTTTTTTCCAATGACAACGTTATGAGACGCACTGATACCAGTTACCAATTTATCGGTTGGTCGCATGTATGTAGCTAGTAGTTGGGATTCAACTAGGCTAAGACGGTATTTTAGGATGTGGTGATTCCAAAACCCACATCAGCAGAACGTAGCTAACAATTATACATTTCTAATAGCTGGAAAGTTTAGCAAACACATTGAAGTCATCACTTATCTAAGCTCTGTGCACTGCAGTGGCGGATCTAGAGGGGTTTCCAAGGTTTCCATTGAAACCCCCTTTTAGTAACTTAGCTAAAGTAACTCACTTCAGGTCAGAAGTCTCGAGATCGCAGCTCGCATGCTCCGACCCAACCGCTACGCTGGGAGAACGTAGCGGTTGGGTAAAGGGTCTGGCCCCGCGAGACGAACTCCGACTACTGCATGCAATCGCATATCAATCATTTGTGGGCGGGGTCAATATAATTGCCACATGGCACTTTTTAGCTCTGCTATTAATTGGCACTTAGTGTAGATATAAGCTAGCTATCATGAAAAGAAAGCAGTGCTCCTTGTCATCCTTCTTTTCCAAGAAAATAGCGCAAGGTAAGCTTCAGTCTCCCTGCTGGTGAACTAATTTTGAATCTAGCTGACTGTTCAGAGACTGGGCCTGCTTCCAGTGATTGTGATGATGATGGTGATGTACAAGTAGAGGAAATCTTGAACTCAGCCTCTGACTCCCAGATCTGCACTCATAATGATACTGATGAGAGTGATTTACCAGGTGACTGGACTAAGCCATGAGCTGTTATTAACACCTATTATGTATAATATATTATTCATAGCTAGCTAGCTAACTACACTGATAAATGTACAGTAGCTACTCTCTTTATCACAACCAATACATTTTCTACCAACTACATGATGTGTGTATAGGAGTTGAATCTATGGTTATGCCTGCTGAAATCAGTGAATCTGCTACTGAGTGTGATATTGGAAAAATATTACATCTAAGGAGCGGTAGCTTGCGTGACCTCAGCAGGGAAGAGAAATACTGTATCCTAAGCAAAGATCCAAACTCTGATGTATCTGTTTATCCCCGAACTCGTCCATATGGTTCAGGTGCATTTCGTCAGTTTCAACCATCATGGCTGGCACAGTTTCCCTGGATACATTATAGTACCTTTTGTGATGGTGTCTTTTGTAGGGCATGTGCAATTTTTGCTCCAAAAGTGGTTGGTGGTCATACACTTGGTCAGTTTGTTACCAAACCCTTCAAATCTTGGACAAATAAGACACAGAAAATGAAAAGTCATGGTAAGCTTGACTATCACTTGACAGCTTGTGCTAAGATGAGTGAATTCTTGACTGCATATCAGCAACCATCGCATGCAGTTAATGTCAGGCTTGATAGCCAAGCTCAAAAACAGGTTGAAGCCAACCAATGTGTGATTGAGTCTCTTTTTAAGATTGTTTTGCTGTTGGGAAAGCAGGGTCTTGCTTTTCGTGGGCATCGGGATGATCGGATTGAATGGGAAGAGCAAGGTGACCATGATAATCGTGGTAATTTTGTTGAGTTGGTAAGGTTTCGAGCAGAAACTGATGAAACATTGTTAAAGCACTTACAAAATGCTCCCAAAAATGCCAGGTACACTTAAAAAACCATCCAGAATGAGTTAATTTCTGTAGTAGGCAAACACATCCAATCTAAAATATTGCTTGAGATCGAGAAGGCAAAATATTATTCAGTGCTAGCCGATGAGCTAGCAGATGTTGCTAATAAGGAGCAACTGTCAATCTCATTTCGGTATGTTTATGATCGCATGGTTAAGGAAGTATTTGTCGACTTTGTGGAAGTTGAGCGAATCACAGGTAAAGCATTAGCTGAGGCCATAATCCACTCACTCACTGTGTGGGGTTTGTCACTATCACACATGAGAGGCCAATGTTTTGATGGTGCCTCCAACATGGCTGGTGCTAGGTCAGGTTGTAGCGCCATTTTACGTCAGGCTGCTCCCTTAGCTGTATACCATCATTGTGCTTCACATAGGTTAAACCTTGCTGTTGTTTCATCTTGCAAAATTGCTGCTTTTAGAAACACTGAATCCTACATTGGAGAAATGGCACGATTTTTTCACTTTTCAGCTAAACGGCAACGTCTCTTGGATAGAGCTATTGACATAGTATGCCCAAAAGCACATGCCAAGAAGCTGAAGGATTCCTGCAAAACACGGTGGATTCAGCATATTGATTCCTATATAGTGTTCCTTAAACTTCTTCCAGCTGTTCACATGACATTGGAGGCAATGGTTTCTCCTGATAGTTTTGATGATTTAGGAACTGACTGGAATTGGGTTGGAGAAACAGTAATGAAGGCCAACGGGTTTATCCATCAGTTGGAGTGCTCTACTTTTTTGGCTAGCTTCAAAATCCTCTTAGAATGTCTCTCATGTCTTCGTAGTCTCACTATGAAATTGCAAATGCAGGCAATAGATGTTATATATGCTTACAAGGAAGTCAATCGTGTTCTTTCATCTTTGAAAAGCATGAGAAGTGATGCCACATCTAGATACAGTGCCATCTTTAAGGAGACCACCAAACTTGCCAAGAGTCTTCATGGAGAGGACTTTGAATTGAAGCAGCCTAGGGTAAGTGCACGGCAAACACATCGTGACAATGTTCCAGCGTCTTCAGCGGAGGAATACTTTAGGATTACTCTGTACAATGAATTTGTGTCTCATCTAATTGAGGAGTTAGAGGAAAGGTTTACTAGACTGAGTACTCCAATCAACACTGTTGGTCTCCTACAGATCTTGCCAAGTCAGTGTACTGCGAGCACATCAGAACTAATGCCTGAAGCTAGCATGCCTGAGGAGCTGTCTGAAGCTGCTGAATTTTACATGAATGACTTACCACATGCTGTAATGTTGCCTACAGAGTATCGGATGTGGGTAGCTAAGTGGAATGAGCCTGGCTGTGAAGTTCCAGGGAAGTTAATTGACGTGTTCAAAGCCTGTGACCCAGTAGCTTTTCCCAATATCCATGTTCTCCTTCACCTTGCACTGACTCTTCCAATTACGACCTGTGAATGTGAAAGAAGCTTCAGTTAACTGAAACTAATCAAAACTCCTCACCGATCAACAACATCTGCTATTCGTTTGAGTGGTTTATCCCTAATCAAAATGAATCGAGATATTTGTGATAAACTTAATTCACCATCACAAATGAAGGCATTGGTGCAACAATTTTATCAGCTGCACCCAAGGAGGATGAAGCTTCCATTCATGCTAGTAGACTAGTCCCAGTTAGTCCAAGTAGATAGTAGCTAAATTAATCATCATCCCTAACAACTCAATTTCATTGAATTCTCAATTTAAATTAAACACAAAAGTGGGCATGGCTAGCTAGTTGACTATAGCAGCGCAGTAGAAGACTTGAAACCCCCCTTCTCAAATTCTAGATCCGCCACTGCACTGTCTACAACAACTAACTAGACTGAGTACCTAAACCTGGCATTATTTAAGAAAACGGCTTGATAGTTTAAGATTTTGTAGATTATTTCAAGAGCAGTGAATGATTCATAAAGATGATCAGATCCTGTTACCTATCTGTTAAGTAATGATTCTTTGGAAATGAGTGCAATGAAGTGTTGTACATGATTTTTGTTACTCTTATTGCTGGTGATGTGGTTATTGTTACTTTTGTTGTTTCTAAGTTAGAACCAAGGTGCTACTATAACCCACCAAAACATGAACATTTGACCATTTCAAAAAATCTGTAGATGTAACGCTTACAAGAAGTAACCATTTAAATGGTCGTTAAGTAGGGGTCTGGCTTTGTTTTAGCTGGCTCCCCGAGGGCTGTCCAGAAATGCCGTAAAATGTCCATCCCATCCCATGTCCCATGGGATCATGGGATTACATGGGATTGTCCATCCTATCCCACAGCCCCATGGGACTTTCCACGGGATGTTCACCTGTTCCTCTACAGATGCATGTGTCGTATTGTCCATCCCATCCTACGGTCCCATGGGATCGTGGGACATTCCATGGAATGTCCACCTGTCCCTCTCACTGACACATGAATATTTACTGTCCATCTCATCCCACGGTCCCATGGGTCTGTTGCGTGTAACATTAATAATGATAGTGAGTGGTTTTTATTAATATTAACATACTTGTAACTTTGTCAGCAATTACTCTTTCTTGCGTATTAAACCTAGCATGACACCTCCTTCGCTTCGCTCGGTTGGCTTGTCAAAGTGTGTAGTCGCGCCTTTGGCGCTCTGCTAATCTAATGCTAATCGTGCCACGCGCTTCGCGCGTGCGCTCTAACTTGACTCTAAGTGTTCAATATGACAATACTTTCATGGCATCGTGGAATGAAATGAACAGTGGGAGTATCTGTAAGAGGGTCATGTGGACATTCCATGGAATGTCCCACTGTCCCATGGGACTGTGGGATTCAATGGACAATCCTACTGTCCCATGAGACCAAGGGATGGGATGGACAGTGGGACACACACGCATCTGTAGAGGGACAGGTGGACATCCCGTGGAATGTCCCACTGTCCCGTAGGACTGTGGGATGGGATGGACAATGTACGGCGTTTCTGGACATCTATGGAGGAGTTTTGACATTACAAAGCTAATTTGTAACCATACAAATTTGTACAAGCAGGTCTAGTAGTCAGGTCAATTAGCTGAAAGATGGGGACAGAGCGGACAAAAGTGCTTTTATAGTGAGTCTTTAGGTCATATGGACTATTTCTAAGATAGGATCCACCCTCCAACTGTTGTGGATCTCCTAATAATAAGGCAACAGTTTATGAAGTGTGAAGTGGTGTTAATTCGCGCCATGCGCGAAGATATTAATCTTTGCGCCCCATAGAAATTGTATAGCGAAAATAAAAAACGCATTGTTTTCCTAGCTTGGTATTGTAATTTATGGTTTTACTTGTTTGAAGTTTGATTCTGACTTTATCATACTTACATAAAAGGGTAAAATGACTGGATTTAACACAAGAAAGCAATAATTATGAAAACCATTTACATTTACAAAGTTCAGTACAAGTCCAGTTGGCTTTCTTGCAGCCACACCTGGCTCCACAGCCTTTGCTGCTCCGGCAGTTACATTTAACCCTTTCGTTCCGGATCCCGCTTTAAAGCGGGTTAAGACCGATTGACTTCTCCGAATTTTTAAAAATAGTTACTTTATAGCTAGAACCTTCAGATTGCATACACAGGTGCCCAATGCATTGGAGAAGCATCTAAAATAGCTTTCAGCCAGGACTGCTTCGACATTACCTCACAGCAGTTGCGTTTATTTCTTCCTCGGCAAACAACAACAACATCGGTTTTCCGTCGAATTTTAAAAAAAGTTACCGTCTTCACAGCAGCTTCATTTATGGATCCAGTCATCTCCAGAGCTTTGTAGAAGCAGCAAAAAATTGCTTGAGCTCAGTAGCCTTCCATAACACATTGAAACAACCGCTTCTTTGCCGACCAAGACTTTGCGGTTTGACTTACTGTCTTCTCCATTTTTTATAAAATCGCCAGTTCAACTGGGGACCTCCCTATTACGTACAGTCTTAGGTAATGCTTATTACATCATAGGACAAAAGTGAGCGTGTCGTGTGACCCCGGTAACTATGCAAAAAAATTTTTTTTCAAAGTCATTTTTTGGAAGATGGTGTCTAGAAGTTACAATGCAGTGCAAGTTTTAGACTTGCTTGATGTTGACTCTAGCGACTCAGGATCAAGCGGAGAGAAGGGAGACGACATCTAGGGCTATAGGAGGCCCTGTATCAGGGTTGGTGGACCAGACCCCGTCAACTCTGATACTGAAAATGGGAGTCAAGAAGATGATCGAGGTAAGCTTGTCTTTCTCTTGTCTTTCTCTTGAAAAATAGCAAGCTTCTGTTGTGGAAAGGACTTATTTATAGCTATATTGAGATAGAGTAAGCTGTTTAGCTATAATATTATATATATTTCATTGAGTTTTGAGATTTGAAAGTGGCTTGTGGTTTTTTGAACAAATTCAAATTTTCAAAAAAATTAAAAAAAGTTTTTACCACATATACTACTAGGACCAGATGTGAATGCAGTCACCGACCCGATTACGCAGATGAGGGGACAGGAGCAGAGTCTTCCAGTGATGAAGGAGAGGATACCGGACCTGAGTCTTCCAATGATGAAACACGAATAGGCAGCAGGTTCCAGTGATGAAGAAGAGGAAGTGGCTCCTCCTGCTCCGAGTTCTGGACGTCCTCGCGGTCGGAGAAGGCGGGAATTGAAGAACAAGAGTCGGGTGGATGAGGTAGGGGGAGAGTGGAAGAAAGATGACAACACACCCATTGATATTCCATAATCTTTTGTGTAAAGGACCACAGACTTTGATATTTGTGGCTGCTCCCCCCCCCCCTCCCCCTCCCTGAACATCCCAAAAGTTGTAATATGTATTGTTATTGTCGTTGTCGTTGTCTGTGTTTTTGTGGTGTTGTAGTGGAGCTTCACACTCGATGTATATGTGTGTGCGTGGAGTTGAAATGTTATTCTGGCGCTTCCAGATCTAACCGGGGAGGGAACGAACTCGGGGGGGGGGGGTCTTTTCCAATCGGGGCTACTATGCCCATGTAAGTTGAATTTCATGTATGTGTGTGTGTACACCAGTCAATTTATATTATACATTTATTTTTATGATCTGTATTCACCTGTATCTTCTTTTTTCTAGTGTGTGTGTGTGTGTATGTGTGTGTGTGCATTTTTGGAATGAGAGAGAGCATCCATGGACAAACAGTATGTGGCGCTTCCGTATACAACCTGGGAGGGAACTCTGGATCTTTTTGGATCGTGACTACTATGCATAGTTGCCAACTTTCTAAAATGAAAAATCGGGATAGGTCACGCCCACTAATTAACCATCATGAATATCATTAAGATAGCATGAATATTGCTGAAAGAAATTAAGAGCCCGAGTGTTCCAGTCTGTGATTATAGAAGATAATGCCAGGGCTACGAGAAAATCTGCTAAGTCGTTGCTAAGCTTCGGCACGCTACTTCGCGTTGCTTAGGTTCAGAAAGCTAGCTATGGTATTACCGTGAAAGACACCTACAGAGATGTCAGTAATGGTTGTGAGTCAAACAGGAATGGACATATATACACTATATTTTGACAAGCGGAAGTAAACAACAGAAACAACTGAATTTAGCTAATAATCTTGATCAGAAAGGAGTAATAAGTGAAGTTCTGTGTCATTTCTTTGTTCTATTTGATACTTTCTAGGTCTATTTTTCGCTTGAGAACACTACTGACGTCCAACAGTCTACCAAAACAGCCTGGCTATTTATAGCTACTTGTGTTCCAACTCTGGATCCTGAATATCACTGAATAATCACTAACCTCCTTGAGAAGACTTCAGCCATTCTTGATTCACTCACCTGTACCAAATGAAGAACTTTTGCTGTTGTGCTATTATTTCATACAATAATATTTTATTCTTTGTTTCAGTGTTTTCAACCAAGTTTATATGAAAAATGTTTTATAGTAACCACCCTTGTAGATATGCTGTACAGATAGCTATACCACTACACAAACCACTGATATCAAGCAGACTAACTTGCAGACTATTGTGAGCAGCTGTTGGCTAATAGTTATTAACCCCCTTTGTTGTAGGAATCGAGTATTTGGCGTTACGTGGACCTTAATAACGGGTACTCTATTTCGAGTATTTGACCAATAATTGGTTAACTCTATCAGAATTCCGGGAAATCCTATTGCAAGTAAGTAAACCCGCGGGATCCGGGAAAGGCTAAAAAAATCGGGAAAGGCTAAAAAAAAACGGGAAAGGCTAAAAAAACCGGGATAATCCCGGCAAAACCGGGATAGTTGGCAACTATGACTATGCCCATGTAAGTTGAATTTCATGTGTGTGTGTGTGTGGTGTGTACACCAGTCAATTTATTTTTATGATCTGTATTCACCTGTAGCTTCTTTTTTCTTGTGTGTGTGTGTGTATGTGTGTATGTGTGTGCGTGCATTTGTGGAAAGAGAGAGAGAGCAACCATGAACAAACAGTATGTGGCGTTTCCGGATCCAACCTGAGAGAGAACGAACTCGGTGGTCTTTTTCGGTCTGTGACATCATCCATGCCGGGTAAGTTGAATTTCATTTTTTCAACTTACTGATATTTGGGTGTCCAGCTAGGGCTGGGGGGGGTTATGGTACAAGAATGTCAGTGAAAAGTAATGACGGGGGAGGGGGGGTTATGGTACAAGAATGTCAGTGAAAAGTAATGACGGGGGAGGGGGGGTTATGGTACAAGAATGTCAGTGAAAAGTAATGACGGGGGAGGGGGGGCTCAATTCAGCGAGGCCAGCTGTTATGTTACAAATGTCATTGTTGTCTTGTGTTTTTTTGGTATTGTATGGAGGTTCCGGATCCTATGGGAGGGATCGTTCAGTCTGTGACACCATCCATGCCGGGTAAGTTGAATTCCACGTGTGTGCTTGTACTGCTTTTCATTTTCAAAGTACACTTTCTCAATACATGTTTCTCTCATGTACAGTGTGGAGTATACATACCAGGTGTTCATACAGTGGGAGGCTAGCGCTGGGTTCCCCCCTAGAATTTTGGGAGTTGAATAGAAATGAACATTTAGGAAGCATTTATTTTTAGTCTGATATTGTATCCCATTATGTTCCTATCATAACTGAGCCATTTAGTGCATAGGACCGAACACTGATCATCAGTGTGAAGTATAGACTCGTATGCAAAGATGTGCATCAAAGTAGTGTAGGTTCCAAAAAATGGGTGTGGCGAAGTACACTCGGAGCCCCACCCCAAACAAAAATCCTGTATGAAACCGCATACAATACATCATAAAGTTGCAATTATATAGGATCATGAATAATTTGTTGTTTGTATTACAAATATCTTTGTTGTTTGTGTTTTTGTGTATATGAAATTGTTTTGTAGTGGAGCTCGACGTCCGATGGCATACGTTCCTTGTGGACACTCATAGATGTCTCCTACATGATCACAATCAGCACCACACACAACAAACAACATATTTTATTGTTGAACTAATATAATATTGGTATAAAATGCATCAAACAATATTATTTCTATTTTATTTTATTTTTTTATTGATGGGAAAAGTGGTGGGGAAAAAAATTTTTTTTTTGAAGTATTAGTAGATGGCTTAAATATTATTCAATTTTCTCAATCAAAAAATGAGGGGAATCCCAAACTCTTGGTCTATTTAGTGATATATGGTTGCTATGGGGTTTTCCCAGCCAGCATCGAGTTAAAAAAATAAAACGGCAATGCTCTATTCCCCGGTAGAAAATTAGATTTTTCCGCGCGCGTCAAAACAATTCAGGAACGAGAGGGTTAACCAGCTCTAGACAAGCATGGCTAGCCACAGGAAGAGTTGTCCACTATGCTGTCCATGAACTCGTGCCCTCATTCCAGCTACAACCCCACGAAGAGGGGGTTGAATGCAGAGTTCACTGGTAGTCCATATGCTGGCTTGGTACACACACCGCAATACATGTTGGAAAAGAGTTTCTCTTGTAGGGGGTATACTTTCCATCATTCTATTTCTATGGCAGAAGAGATCCATCCGAGCTTCATTAATATTTTCGAGAATGCTCGTTTTGTTATACATATGTATTACAAACCGTTCCAAAAGAGAAAAATTGTTTGAGCCCTCATCTATAGGAATAAAGGGGTGCACTGCTATGTCTACTAACGCTGCAGTTAAGTTAGGGAATGATTTCCAAGCTTCCCAAGCTATTGTTTTTCCCTTACCAAAAAAACCTGATGTTGTATCACTGCCAGTTAAACTATGAAAGACTGGCAATCCTAAAGCCTTCTCCTCACCCAAAAAAGTACAGATGGAGTTGATGTGCCAGTACGAGACAGATTTTCCTTTCCCAAAAGCCACCCAAATACTGATATCTGAGTTCAAATCGACAGGTAAAAAAACTTGCCCACTAAAATCACTATCACATCAGTATCAACTGTTCGAACCAAGATTTTACCGTGACCATTGTGTATGGCATGTACTATATGGACAGCAAGTCTTGTGTCCGTCTCCTCATGATCACATGCTTGCATCTGCTGGTCACTGCCCTTTAAAAATACTTCAGTACCTGAAGTTATATAAACTTGCTTGCCCTCAGGATAGTTGACAGATACAATTTTCTTGGAAAGGAAATGAAATAGTTCTTTTTTATTAGTTTCATCTCTTAGACAATCGTTCCACTTCCCTGGTACCTTGTTTTTACCAGCAACCTTTCTTCTGGTGCCTTTTCCTCACCTATCTCTTGTTGACTGTTTGAGGCTATCGGTTATATAGGTATCCCAAACAATATCGACACGAGTAGACCATTCTAGTTGCTTCAGAATATGGGGAATAACAACGTCATCAGCATACTGGTCAAATGTAGTGATGTTGACAGTGGTAAGGAGATGTACAATAGCACCACCATCAAGTACAATAGTGTCAAAAGAGTTAGGTGGTTCAGCACAATTGTTATGCCCAAGTAAAGCCAACAAGTCTGACTTTTTGGAAGAACGAAGTTCACCATATTCTGATAATGAAGGAGGAAAAGAATGATTTTCATAACTGAAGAAAGTTAGCAAATCACAATCTCTGTTTTTTGTCACAATATAGAGCCTGGAAAACAGTGAAACATCATCTTTAAGCATTGCAACTGTCTTTGCATGTTTAGTTTTACTTTTTGGCTTTCCACATCTGAAAAGAGCTAGACGATTCTTGGGAATCACTTTATGAATAGAGCATTCACACTTTGAAAGTACTGAATCATGGTACTTGTTGTATTATTCTTTTCCAAGAGACTCAACTGTACGAACTGTTTCAATTACAGACTCATGCATGACATTTTGTGTGTCTAGGGTCAGTAGATCATGGGAATCTTCTAGAAAGGGATTTCCAAAGTCACGTATTGCTTCAATTAAAGCTAATACTTGCTGTTTAAAAACATTTTGCGATGACTGACCCTCTCCATGATGTAGACAATTCTCCACTGTTTGTATGTACTCTCTGTCTCGAATTCCATGATGAGCCGTGCCTGCTCCGGTCCAGAAATAATCCATTTTCTGAAGGCAGATGGATTGTTTGTAAGACCTATTGCACCACCAGAACCTTTTATTAGAGCATTGTTCTGCTGATGGGCTTGGTCTATAGGCATAGCAGAAAACATATTCCGTGTCTTGCTAATTACCCAGTGACCATGATCTTTGAACTCTGTTTGTATTGACAATGGTAAATTTTCCATGTCGCGGATGTGAACAGGTAACCACCTGGCATAATTGTGATGATCTAAGGCAAAGAACCAGGGTGCCAGTGTCTTAAGGTACTCAATGTAAAAGGGAAAGTTGCGTTCTCGATGAGCTCTGACAAATATAAACTTCAAACAAGTAAAACCATAAATTACAATACCAAGCTAGGAAAATAATGTGTTTTTTATTTTCGCTATACAATTTCTATGGGGTGCAAATATTAATATCTTCGCGCATGGCGCGAATTAACACCACTGCACACTTCGAAAACTTTTGCCTTATGAGATCCACAACAGTTGGAGGGTGGATCCTGTCTTAGAAATAGTTCATATGACCTAAAGACTCACTATAAAAAGTTTGGCACTTTTGTCCGCTCTGTCCCCATTTGATGGAATTTTGTCGCTAAGGGACCTGACTATAGTATTGGTTTCAAAATTAGTGGAATCGATAACAGCAAAAACATGGCTTCCATCTTAAAAAGCCACACCCCTACTTAGCAACTATTTAAATGGTTAATTGTGTTACAAATTACCCTTGTATTGTCATTAATGCTATCAAAAGCAATTTATATATAAACTCTTTATTGTAAGTCGTATTTTGTATTGTGTGTATACTCAAGCCATGTGGAGGACATAAATGCTCATACTAGTACAGCATGGCATATACCTAAGTATAACATGTGAGCTATGTGTGGTAGGTTAACTGGGAGGTTGACCAGAGATGGGTAGAACGAAGCTGCCACCAGAGTTCTGGCAGGCTGATGTAGGTTCTAGCCTCAGATTATTGGGGCTTAGAGGGGTTGTTGGACACAGCACTTAGCGTATGTTTCACAGAAGTGCAAACGGCCAGGTATATATTAAACTGTCTAAATGTGGCATGAATGGTCCAGAACATTAGGTGGTGTATAGAGGGACAAGGGAGTGAAGTGAAATAACATAATGCATAACATAAATGCATTAGTGTCAAATTACAATTATTGAAGTGAATGGAAATATATGCAACTGATTGAATGTGTAAGTTTGTGTGTGTGTTCGTTATGTGCGAGTTTTTTCTGAAGGTGTGGTTATTCAAACACACTATGTTAGATACAAAAATGCAAGTGTGTCCCAGAGGATATGAAGTCCCATTATTGGTTAGTATGTAAACATTATTAGATAATATAATTATTCACTCTCTTTCCTATCATTGCTATTGTGGTAATGAGCTAATGCAGTAAAAATAGTGGGTAATTTCACACAGCCACATTGCTAGACATAATGAGTGCTTATTAGGAATCTTAATAGTAGCTATAGCTGAGCTAAGGTTCATAGCTAGGAAGCCCCTTTTCCGTTAAAACAAGCGTGATATTTTAATAATGTGTATTAAGGGTGCTCGCACACTTCCCACGCACCTCCCACGCGGTTAATTAAAAAGTTATGTATTTGTTTGCTTATTTTGTGTGTCAATATATTATTTTTTTAATTGGTAGTTATGGCTAGAATAGCATTACATATTTTTTTTATCATTTAATCATATGACTTACATATTGAACTGCTCAGGTCCTCAATCGCGTGGTTTCCAAGCCGCGGAAATAGTTAGAAAATATCCTGATCGCAAGAACTCTCCCCACGCGTTATCAATTTGCGAGGTACTACTATTCCACGAAACAGGATGCCACATTTCTGTGGTTAAATTCATGGAAAAAAGTACACGCGCGTTGCTATGTGCGAGCACCCTTAAGCTATACATGTTAGGCTCTAGAATCATGTACCAATTATTTAATGCGGTAGAAAACAAACAAGGAAAATCAACACAACTACTTCACAAGTTATTAAACATACAACATCACAAGTTGAGTTTTAATTAAGCATACAAAACCACAGATTAATCTTATTAAACATAATATATTATATTAGATGTTAGAACAGAGAAAATATGCTATTATTATAATTTTTTCAGCCGAGAATGACTGAAAAGTCAAATACTTTGTTCAAATAAGTACAATAATACTATATCCTAGTAATTTTAGCTGGAATGTCTCTTGGTGCTACTTGCTAATATTTAGCATGCACCATGAAAAAGAGAAACAATGATAGGATTCAAACCTATAATAATGTTTACCTTATTTATCTGGGTAAGTTGGATATAAAGACACAATACAATTACTAACAACAAATCGAAGTAGTGGTGTGCTTAAGCACAGATAGCGAGCGAGCTAGCCTGCTTTAAAGTGATAAATAACTATGAGCTGTAATTATTGCTGGTTTTCAAGGCCCACAACTAATTACTGAATCATAGACCGGTTCATTACTTTGTTGTTTCATCAAGATGCTTTACCAACTTATGTAATGAGAGGAGCAGGCAATAAAAAGGTCACACATTTCATATAAATAAGCACACACACACACACACTCACACACATATATATATATATAATATTTATATATATAATTATTGTCCAGGACTCTCCTGGACAAGTGGCACAGGCTGGCCCTGGCCAAAGAACAATAAACTGCTAGCTTAGTCATTCACCATGTATTGTTCATTAACTTAACTACCTACCCTTTACCCACCATTAATTATATTCATTTCCAAGACCACTGACTTCCGGTCAGTGGTCCCGCTGGTTCAATTGTTGTATTTTTTGTTGCCTATCAGTGCTAACCGTGACCATTACACTGTCAAAGGAGTGCGCATTTTAGCGAGTGTCTTTGCAAGGCTGAAAGCTCGGTGGCCATCGGCTGCGCAAAACATATTTTTATGGCGCTATAGTAAATAGGCAGTCTGGTCCTTCGACTTAGCTAAGCTGGGTAAAGAAGTGACAATCAGCAGGGCTATACCAACCATTTGTTAGAGTCCTTTTCATGGTTCTTCAAGCCGGATAAGCATACTTAGCTTTTTCTGGCAACCTATTAGTTACCTCCAACTGCTCCACCACCTGACTGAGGCTCTTCTCTCTATAGTTGCTCTGGAGTAACTCCTCTCCTTGCCATTTGCCACTCGATTGAAGCCCCGCCAAAGTCCACCTCCACCTATCAATCTGTCAACTGACCTTCGAGACTCCTCACCTACGCCAATCTCTGGAAAGGTCGTCCCAGATTTTCCCACCTCAACTTGATTTTTCAACACCTTTAAATTTTTTCCCCCCACAAGTATGGATCCTGAAGGCAAAGAAGCAGACCCTGTCTCGGTTAGCAAGGCTCTAGAGTCTCTTCGACGCAAACGCGCTACTCGCCGTGGTAACCTGACCCGCTTCCACAAGAAAGTCGATAACCTCAGAGCAGTTCCTCTAGCCGAGAGCCGCAAGTCCGATGTCGAACATCTTAAGATTCTCATCAAGGCTGATATCGAGATACACCAAGATCTCCAAGATCAGATCGAGGAGCTCATTGACGGTGATCTCTCCCTAGAAAGCCATGAATACGAGGAACACACCAGCCGAGATGAAATCAACGACGGCATCCTCAAGGAATGTCGAGATCTCCTCAGACTTCTCTGTTGTTGGGAAGAAGTTCAAGGACTCATCAGAGAAGCAGACTTCTTGGACAAACCGTTCGACACTACTGCTTCCTACGTGGCAAACATCAAGGACTTCGCCAAACGAATCAATGCCACCCAGACTCAAGCCAGTGACTTCAGAGACAACTAGGAACTGGCTGACATCTTCACGACCTAATGGAAAAGAGTCCAATACTACAGGACGCAAATCGACAGACGTCTCAATACCTTCACTCCAATGGATTCAGCCTCCACCTCCACTACAACACCCACTGTGGCCAGAGCTGCACCAATCAATGTAGAACTGCCCAAGTTTGATGTGGATTTTCTCCAGTGGAGAAAGTTTCATACTATGTTTACTGCCGCTATCACCACCAGAGCTGTTGGGTTCTCTGAACTCGATAAGAAATGCCTCCTATTCTTCCCAAAGATGTCAAGGATATCGTGGACAATGCACCAGAGAAGGAGGACCTCAGCCAACTCCTAGAGCGACTAAAGAGAAAATATGGAAGGCCACAAGTCGTTGTTCCCCTTCTGATCAAGAAGATGGAAAGCCACAGTCCTTCAGCTTCGATTACGAAGGTGTCCAGCGCATCCACACTCAAATATTTCAAGGATACGATGCCTTGGAGTCCTACATGGAAGATTCCCTCTCGTCCTGTCTCCTATACCGAATCACTATGTCTCTGACTCCTGCAGCTAAGAAAATCTGGGACAATGCCGTGACGAAAAGGGAAGTCAAGCCAACCTTCGGCTACTTCATGACCTACCTGGAGAATCGTCTCGATCAGCTGGCCCCGTCTAATCAGTCGAATTCGAACCCATCGTCTTCCTCTGCCTCATTTACCTCCAGTCCTTCCCCAGCCAAGAACAAGGTCAAATCCAACCCCAAAAGTCTAGCCTGCGTGGACAAGCACAGACTCAACAAGTGTTCAGTCTTTGCCTCCTTCAATACCGATTAGAGAAATAAGTTTGTCAGGGACAAGAGGCTCTGTATGAACTGCTTTTCTGATACATATGGTTTTAAGAATTGTCCTTCTCGTTTTACTTGTAGGTCCTGTGGTCAGCGCCATCACACCCTACTCTATAAAGACCCTCTTGAACCCACTGCCGCCTCCTTCTCCCTTGCTGTTGACAAAGAGGAGACCGAGGTTCCCAAGGATGATACCAACATCTCTCTTTCCTTCTCGAACACCATTATCGTGTCCATCTCTCCAACCGAGAGAAAACCATGAAGGTCTGAGCAATCCTGGATTTTGAAGCAGATGTTTCTCTCATGAGTAGTTCCCTGGCGACCTCTCTAGGACTCAAGAGGATCCTACATTCTCTCTCTTTTACAAGCAGCTTTGGCTCTGGCAGGAGCACTTTCTGTGTTAAGACCTCACTTCATTCCGATGATAGCTCCTTCGCATTGACGCCCATCACCTTTTCTGTACTATCAAAACTCAACCCACTCCTGTTCCAGTCGACAAGAAGTCTATCACTGACTTACCCTCAGTCAGAGACCTTCACCTCTCAGGACCAGACATGGGAGGATCAGTTCAGACATGGGAGGATCAGTTCAGCTCATCCTAGGGAACATGGACATGGAGCAGTGTGTCTACGATGATCGCATCATGATTGAGGGTATCAAGATCATAAAAAACCCGTTTGGCTAGTCCATTGCTGGACCACTCTACAAAATATCACCTGTAAACGTTCTCAACACGACAGCTGAAGAAGACAATCTGGACAAGGAGCTCTCCCGTCTGTGGCAACTAGACCAGATCCCCAATTCCAACTCAACTCCCAGCCATGACCCTGTAGTGGCTGACTTTCTTTCCTCCTACTCCCGGACTGAATGAAGATTCATGGTCAAACTGCCACGGAAATCCTCAGCCGTCCAACTAGGAAAGACTTGACCCCTAGCCCTGAAGAGACTCCTATCTAACGAAAAAACCCTCAAGAAGAAGGACAAGCTCCTAGATTTCCAAGGTTCTCTCGTGGAGTATCTCATCCTCGACCATGCCGAGATCATCCCTCCGACCCAGGTAGCCAATATTCCACACTTCTACCTACCTGTGCATGGGGTTTTCAAGGACAGTTCAACCACCACGAAGTTGAGACCTGTCTTTGATGCATCTGCCAAGTTATCTACTGCAGTGAGCCTCAATGATATCCTGATCCCGGACCCTGCCTGTACCCTGCCTTGGCTGATGTCATCACCAGATTCCGGACACACAACATTGGACTCTTACACCCAGATGACAGGGATCTCCATCGTTTCCAGCTCAGAGATGAACATGGCAACATCCAGGACTGCCGGATGAAGAGAGTAATTTTTGGTGTGACCTCCTCACCCTTTCTTGCCAGTCAGGTGATCAAGACATTGTTTGACCTTGTTGTTCCTTCTCACCCTGTGGCCGCCTCATTAATGTCAAAGGACTTTTATGCGGATGACCTGATCTCCGGTGCTGCCACTGTTGATGAAGCTTGTACCCTGAGAATTTTGACTTGTGATGCTCTACTTTCTGCTAGGATGACCCTGAGGAAGTAGAGGACCAACTCACGAGAACTGAGAGACTTCATTCCATGAGACCTACAAGAAACCACACCTCTGGTTGTGTCCTCAACTGACTGCAATCCCAAAACACTGGGTATCCACTGGAATGTGACCTCTGACACCCTTCACGTGGCTACTCCTCCTCCTACAGTTCCTGCAGATGACATAACCAAATGCATGGTAGCCTCCGGGACAGTCAGGGTTTACGACATCATTGGCCTGTTCTCACATTCCATCGTGCCAGCCAAGATTCTACTGCAAAAGCTGTGGAAACTTGACTTTGCCTGGGACAAGCCTATTCCGTCTCACATAGCCGACCAATACAGAGACTGGATCCAGCAGATCCCTTCTCTTACATCCAATCCAGTGCCGAGAAGACTGTCCTCCTCCGATCTTCCCGTCATATTAATTATTCTCCATGGGTTCTCAGATGCCTCTCAACTCTCCTATGGGGCCGCTGTGTACCTGAGAAGAATTCATGCAGACAACTTGACTCACTGTACTCTCCTGTCTGCAAAGTCCAGGGTCATTCTTCTCAAAGCACTGACCATCCCCAAGGCTGAGTGGCAAGCTGCTCTCCTGCTCACCAAGCTGCTCACTTACCTTGTCTCTCAGATCCAGGTGCCCATCTAAGACTGTTATGCCTGGTCAGATAGCCAGATTGTCTTACACTGGCTCAACAACTCCATCCAAGCTCCAGCAATTCGTCCTCAACCGAGTGAAGAACATCACAGAATTCCTCCCTGCTTCGCAAAGGAGATTGGTCAGATCCCAAGAAAACCCCTCTGACTTGGCCAGCAGAGGCCTTTCTCCTCAGGAACTCCCCTTTTCCAAACTCTGGTGGCTTGGGCCGCCATGCCTCCAGACTCCTGGTCGTTTCTGCCACTCCAATAGACACCTCGAACCCTGCCCTCCGATCTCTTGCCTGACAGTCTCATGTGAACGTGATAGGCAGGAGATGGAATTCCAGATGAATCTAGCCAACAGATTCTCATCATTCCATCGCATGACAAGGGCAATGGGTTGGATCTCCGATTTTTCCACAACGCCCAGAAAACAAGACAAAACGTTGTGTCCTACCAGTTCTCCATTCGTCAGAGACACGACGAGCTAAGACAACAATCCTCAAGTTGTCTCAATGGGAGTCCCTTGCTGTTGTTTTCTCGCTCATACAGCAGGGGAGGCCACTCCCACGAGGACACAGTTTCAGACACTACATAGTGGACATTTCCCAAGATGGCCTACTCCTTGTCACCAGTGGAGTCAGAAAGAAAACAGATGAATCACAGCCTTTCCACCTCATTCTGCTCTCAACGAAATCTCGACTGACCATTATCCTACTCAAGACACTCCATCCAGGCATCTTCGCGTTCGCCTCCATCCTGGGTCACACCTACTGTATTCCGGACTGCTCAACACCCTGAAGAAGATCTCCAGATCCTGCTTCAACTGTCAACGAGCCTACGGACAGACCTTGACGACACATGGGCCTCCTACCTAGCAGAAGAACTACTCCAGCGCCACCCTTTGTAAACGTTGGAATAGATTTTGCCGGCCCCTTCACCCTAAGACAGGGCTACACCAGGAAGCCTGTTGATCAAATGCTATTATGTCATATTTGCTTGTATGTTCACGAAATGTGTTCATCTTGATGTTTGTGCTTCCTTGTCAGAGAAGATTTCCTGGCCACCTTACAATGGTTCACATCCAGACTTGGGGTCCTGTGCATTCGTGAGACGAACCAGAAGACGATCCAAAGATGGAGACAGTAGAGTTTTAGGATCTAAGGATTCTTGCTGTTTGACGAGAAGTGCGACATTGGTTACGTTGCCCTTAGCAAAAGCTATGGCGCGTTTGTAGTCCATGACAACTGCAACAAATGGGCTAGGTAACTATACAAACTTTAGAAAAGTGTAGTATTCCGAAGTATCAGAGTGGTAGTTCCAAAAGTATCAGAGTGGTAGTTCCAAAAGTATTGGAGAAGAAATTTCAAAGTATTGGAGAGGTAGAACCAAAGTATTGGACTGAGTAGAAAGGAAGGTTACTGGATCTCCGTAGCTAGATTCCACGGAGTATCCGGCTCGAAGGACCAAATTATGTAGCGACGGTAAAATGCCAAGGAGAGAATAGTTCACCAAGTATGGTTATTAATTAAAGTTATAAAGAATAGTTCATGTAATACAGCGAGTAACTGACCACAAATATATAAATATAAGAATGACCAAAAAAAGTAACTAAAGAAACATTAAAACGGAAAACGGACTTGAACATCGCCGATCGCCGAACATCGACGTTTAACGCAGAGTACAAGGCGCAAGTGCAAAGGTAAAGACTAAAATGAAATAGTTTGTGTAGGACTAAATGAAATAGTTTGTGTAGGACTTCTTTCCTCATTAGGCTTGAACAATTACTATTGTTGTTGATTTTTATGTGGTTGGTTTACTAATAATAATTCTTTTTTTTTTATCCATTTATTACTTATGTATCTTGTGTAATAGCCATAGCAACTTGCACCCAAGGAGACATTAGACTTGCTGGAGGAAGCTCAAGTAGTGGGCGTGTTGAGATTTGCCACAACAACGTCTGGGGTACAGTTTGTGATGACTTGTGGGATAATGTGGATGCTCAAGTGGCCTGCAGACAATTGGGTTTTAGCTCTCAAGGTAAAAAATCAATATAAACGTATATTATACAGTATGATATGTTATGTGACACTAGTAACTTAGAAAATTAAATGCTATATGTACATGTTTAGATTTTGCAGGACTATTTGGTTGGTAATCTTGTTTAAATATGTGCTCTCTGAACCCATAAGTACATATCCGTTTGTTAGCGGATATGTTACCCCAACAACTGCTAACAGTATTATGAAAATTGTATTGGGTTTATATTGGGAAAATATACACTATGAATAAGCCATGAAGGTATTGAATATAGTCTAGACATGATGGTATTTTTTTTCAGATTGAATTCCTAATAATAATGAATTATTTTTTATTGAGAAGAAAGGAGGATTTACCTGAGTGAGCTAATAGCATTTACCATAAATGACATTATCTAGCACATAAAAAAGTAACAGATAATTCTGTGGAACTAAATGCTGTGCATTTAAGGATATCTCAAGCAACAAAACTTATCCAAATTACTAGTACATGTACATAATCAATAATTTTTTAGATCACGATTTGCGATTCTCATTAATATTTTAGGCGCATGCATAGGCTCCAATTTTTTGAAAACCAGTTCCAGGACACTGGCCACACCCCCTGTTTATGCCCAAATCATCGCTAACCACACCCAAATCACACCCATGCTAACACAATTGGAGTTCACAACTGCGCTCATGATGAAGATGCTGGAGCCATTTGCATGAGTATGGGTAAGTTTTCTTTTAATTCTGCTGAAGTCATAGGCAGAAAGTGTATAAAATTTTCTGACTAAAAATGTAAAGAAAAATTAATAATGATTTTAAGTGCATTGCTACATCTTTAAATGAGTTAGTGCAATGTCTAGTGATAAGTAGTATCAAGTTTGACATAGTCAAAAAATACTGTAACTTGATGTAGCTATCTGAAATGGAGCTATTACATAGCTTTACATAGCATATAAATTATTCATCTACAAGTACTTTTGGGTTAGAGAACATTAGCCCCTGCTAATAATAATAAATTTCACAAATAGTTATAGATTTTAATCATATTGATTTTAATAATAATAATAAATTATTCATTAAGCCCCCTATTCTGTTTTCTTCTTTATGTGGACCTTTTTAGAATTATGTACCCAAGGAGACATTAGACTACAAGGAGGAACAGCAACTAGTGGTCGTGTTGAGATTTGCAACAACAATGAATGGGGCACTGTCTGTGATAACTCATGGGATGATGTTTATGCTCAAGTAGTTTGTCGACAGCTAAATATTAGTTTTGGAGGTAAAAAATGTATACACAAGTTAATAAAAGTAAAATATTAGATACTTCTAACCCGTTTATTAACATTTAAGAAAAGTTAATAGTTTTCAAAAAAAATGTTGCGATATGTAAACAAATTTATTACTGAATTCTAGCATAAAAAATATTAAATTGTTACTAATGAAAAACTGTAAAGACCTCAAGTAATTGTAGTTGCTGAGATAAATATATAAGCATTATGATAGCAAGGTTTGATTAAAAATAAGAAATTGATTATATCAAAGTTTGTATTATTACTGGCAAAAATGATTAATTGCTCTTAAATTTGTGTAAATTACAAATACAGTAGGACCTCAGTATACAGAACAATTTGGGACCACATGGTGTACGTTATAGTGAAATGTTTGTTATACTGGGGTTCATCTAGTTTAATTAAAATTTTTACTTCAAATTGTACATGCCAGCAATGGAGACCAGTGGGAGTAAAACAGCTGCTTGTGCAGCAGCAAAACAGCTGCTGTTGCAGTGTGGTTTGTGCGCAAGCGTAAACATTTTGCAACTTGCACAGTTCGTTATACCGAGTCATCCGGATAAGTGAGTTCCGTTATACTGAGGTCCTAGTTTATGTACATGATTATAAATATATTTTACAATGTGACCAAATAATGTAGCATTAGTTTCTATTGATAGCACAGTATTTTTTTCTACGAACACTAAATAGTTAGATGTGAAATTTTAAATACTATTCAAGCTGTTTCTAACTTTAGGTGCGACTGCTATAACTTCTGGGTTTACAGATGGAACTGGTTCCATATGGCTGGATAATGTTCAGTGTAGTGGAGATGAGGCCAGACTTGTTAATTGCAACACTCAGCCAATTGGACAGCATAACTGTGTTCATACTGATGATGCTGGAGTGAACTGTATTAGTGAGTTATCTAGAACATTTATATACTCAATATCTTCAAAAAGTTTAAACAATGTCAACTACTTTAGATTAGGTACCATATGTGACCGGTTTTGGGAAAATCGGCCTAAACGCGGCATCTAAAGTTTTCTATTTTAATCTACCAGTAGGCTGCACGGGGCCTTGGGATGCCGTCCTCCTAATTTGGAAGCTGTAGCACAAGCCGTCTTCGCCGTACGCACTACAACACTTCAGTATTTTTGCTAAACTAACTAGT
>WLWD01001798.1_pt1 | contig 101308 bp, 63 predicted proteins | sample 6712731 | NCBI WGS metagenome assembly WLWD01 (sample SAMN12718690, study PRJNA576275) | sponge metagenome | isolation source: marine sponge | host: Mycale hentscheli | place: New Zealand: South Island, Marlborough, Capsize Point | collected 2014-11-01 | reverse complement strand
TGTTCGACAGCCCCGAAAAAAGGCAAACTGGCAGCTATCATATCTGGCATATGAACAGTCATCTAAAATTTCCGCTGCTATGCAGGACAAAAAAGTCATGAATATTGGCACTGCAAAGAAAATAAAATTAAAATATCATTTTTTTTGGTATCTTAAATAATTATTTACACAATTATTATTATTATTTTGTAAAGAATTATTAACTCTTATTAAGAAGAATGTTAAACGATGGATCAGGTACCTTTGGGGAAAAAACTGATAATAATCATTTGTCATTGATTATCCTAAGCTATTTTCTGTCAATTCTATTTTTCATAATATTCCAGGATTCACTAATGGCATTTTATGTCACTTACCTCTGCCTTTTCCAGTCTGTGCATTATACACAGGGCACACGGCTCTGCTGTAATTTAGATGTTGACAGATCACGTGTGCATCAGAAATATCAAAGAGGTCATCACACACAGTCCCCCAGCCTTGATTCCTGAGGTTGACTTCAACACGGCCAATGAAGTCCAGCCCATGTATGGGAGGAACCAAGCGAACATCATAGCTTGTGGGTGGAACTGTACATTATATAACTTGAGTTTAACACAATTCTTAATGTTAGCTAATCAATTCTTCTGACTATTTCACATTTATTCAAAATTTCATTATTCTAAAATATAAATTAGTTACCAAGTAAACTTCATGACCAATTTATTATCTGGAAATATGACACTTTTGAATAAATACGAAATACTCAAAAGAATCGATTATCCATTGACTGTGTTGAAGATAATGTTGCATTTTGTTATATACATCAAAGAGACTTTATTTATATCATCCTTGATTATCACACAATTTCTTAAGCATAATAATAATACATATAATTATACTACCACTGTACATTTAAACCATTCAATCTGGTTGTTCAGTTCAAGGTGAATATAATTATTTTATTCTAATTAGGAAAAGTCAAATGAAAATTTTTGCCGAAGGTCTCACCCGTAAATGTGTATCATTATCAATCATTAGCTGGTGGTATTGTTAGAGCCTAGACCCACGGTACGAGTGGTTTGCACCACTTTATTTAGTCAATACGAGATTTATGCTATCCTCGGGCCTGTGTACATTTGCTGTATGAAATATGTGTATCCTTGGTGTCTATATTTCATATATTTTATTTTACGTGTATCATATCATATGTACCCAGACTGATAGTCCAGGATCTCCTATTTATGATGTCACCTTGTTTCACTACCTTGGCTGATCAGATCATGGAGTTCCAGCCAATGCAATCTCTATGATTAACTTCATTAGATGTGTGCGCAAGTCCCACCCATATAGCAACACAGACATCATGGTGGTCCACTGTAGTGCTGGTGTGAGCAGGACTGGAACATTCATCACTCTAGACTATATGTTGGAGAGAATCAAAACTGAGAAGTCTATTAATACATTCTAGTTTGTCAGTGAATTAAGGAAACAAAGAGTGTTAATGGTGCAGACACTTGTAAGTTCATAAAATTATTATAAATGAAATAATTTGATCGTTATTTCTTTCTTTGATCAGTGCTAATCCAAAGTATTAGCTACCTGGCATATAATATATAGGTTGTCAATGAGATGTCACTTCCCTATACATCATTGCTTCTCTAAATATATTTCCTTTATCTATAACTTCTTTCGCTTCAATATATTGTTGTCAGAACACACATGTCACTACATTCTTATGATAACCAAACAGAGTGTTCATCTAGCTACCTTACAAGGTTCATCATGGCAACTTCTGTTATAAAATAATTAAAGATGTTCCTGCGACTTTGGTTATCTATCAACTAATGTACCTATTTACTTTCTGGTAATGAGAAAAACAGGCAATATATCTGTTTATTTTCAGTTTGAACAAATACAAGTCAACTTTTGAGCAAGTTGCTATAAATGTACTTATTTGCATGTTGAAATTATAATGTTAGCCATGATGATATATCATCTGACATGCACTTGAGAGAGTGAGGCAACGATTAATGCAATCTTAAGTTAACTAAACAGTAGTGTTCATCCTGCTACCTTACAAGATTCATCTTGGTAACATCTGTCTTTCAATTTAAAGATGTTCCTGTGAGCTTTATCAATAAGTATTGACCAATACATTGTTTATCTTCAATTTGAACAAGTACAAGTTAACTTTAGAGAAAGTTATTGTAAATCACACTTACTTGCATGTTGAAATTGTAGTGTTATCCATGGAGATATAATATCTGACAGGAGCTTGTGTGTCACTACAAAAACATTATACACACTCACATCAAAAAATGAAAACGTCAAAAGGTTTTTACCAACTATCACAGCCTGAAAAGAGTCCATTGACAACCATAACAAAATCCGTAAACTGTGCTGATAATTAGAGTTGACATAAAGTTGACAAGGCTGTAGAAATTGTCAAGCTAGATGTCAACTGATTATTCACTAATTTATGATTTTGTTATGGTTGTCAATGGACACTTTTCATGAGGCGTATATTTTGCTCTTTATAACAATACTACCTTAAATACTACACTGAACACTGCAAATAATGAACCAATTTTTCCCAACTTTTTAGAGGGGCATGCAAGTGCCATCATTAACACAGCATATCCATCCTGTTGGTCCACGTAGTTTTTATATAGATAGAGCAAGCCCCACTATGCTTGACTATATTAAGCTTACATAGTTCTTCATATTATAGTTTATTACTAGATGAAGAAACCAGGGAGTACTGGTTGTGCAGACTCTAACATACAGTTTTCATGGACACCAGTATAAAATGAACTTTGGTTAAAAGTTAAATGAGCATAATTAAGAGGAAAAAATTAATTTATAGAATAAATTAGCTAATAATATTGTGTTTGTAAATTATTTCTTAATATATTAAAAATAATATATGGTTGTTTTCCTGCATCTTATGTAAACAAGCTTTAATATAAATGTCTATAGTTTACTCAGTATTAAATGTATGCAAAATTTAAAAAAATTGTACTTTAAAATATTTTTTTTACGAAAGTGAATTCAATAGCACTTATTCATTACTCACCTCCGTATAAATAAAAATTACGGTTGAAGGGGCATGGGCGTTATTTAGAGTGCTCCGAAGAAATGGTTCACGTTTGTTGCGTCCTTTCTGCTCTAGTCGGTCCAACCGCGAGCGAAGTCTTTCTTATTATGGCTTGCCGTTGAAAAATAAGTCTCTTTTAAAGCAGTGGATCCATGTTATTGGCAGATCTAATCTCCCAGTGAACACCAGCACAAGAATTTGTAGCAGACACTTTGTGAACGCAGAAGGTCGGAGACTTTATGCTGGAGAAGTTCCATCGAAGCACTTACCTTCTCGGCCGACTCAGTCGTCAGCAAGCAAGAAAAGAAAGCCACCACGAGAGCGTTCTGTTGTAGAGAAGAGTCTGTCTTGTTCAATGAAAGAAGCAACCTGTTCTTTTCAAGATCAAGCTACTAATACTGACCCTGAATTTAGCACAACTGTACTTACACTACAAAAAGAAGTGGAAATTCTGGGCAAGGAACTGCATGAAGCTAAAAGTGATTTAATGAAGCAACAATTCAGGCTTGCAAACATAGCAGACAGTGACAAAAAGGTATGTTTTTACACTGGATTTCCTTCGTACTCGGCTTTAAAAGTATGTTTTGATTTTTTTGGACCATCTGTTAACCACCTTTCATACAGCAGCAAATCTGATTCAGGATCTGCAAAAAAAGGCAGACCTCATGTCCTCTCACCATTAGAAGAATTTTTTCTTACATTGGTTCGCCTTCGCTTAGGCCTAATGGAGCAAGATCTTGCTGATCGTTTTGGAGTATCGCAAAGTACTGTTTCCAGAATAACAAATACTTGGATAAATTTTCTCTATCTTCAATTCAAAGAAATTGATCTGTGGCCAAGCAAAGATGTCAAATTGTCTTATATGCCTAAATCTTTCAAGGATCAATATCCATCTACTAGAGTTATTATAGATGCAACTGAAATTTATGTAGAGCAACCACGACTTCCTGAATTACAGCAAATGACATTTTCTAATTACAAGAATGACAACACATATAAGGCCCTTATTGGTATTTCTCCTAGTGGTGCAATAATATTTGTGTCTAAACTATATCCTGGGTCCATATCCGACTAAGAGTTGACTCGGCAATCTGGCATTTTGGAGTTGTTGGAACCAGGAGATTCCATCATGGCAGACAAGGGGTTTGACATTGAAGAATATCTTATTCCACTAGGCGTTAAACTCAATATTCCTCCATTTCTTCGAGGAAAAACTCAATTTGATCATAGTGAAGTTGTTGTCACAAGAAGAGTAGCATCATTGAGAATTCATGTTGAGCGAGCTATGGAACGCATAAAGAACTTCCATATTTATGATCGCACATTACCTGTAACTATAACAGGAATAGCGGATAGAATGTTTTTTGTTTGTTGTTTTTTGTCAAATTTTCACCCTCCTTTATGTACTTAACTAATTTTTTAATTAAAACATGATGATCAGGAAATGATTACAATATGTTAAAATTGACAGACAAAATATTTACAAATAATAGCTAGGTTTAGATTTAGGGTTAACAATTTCAGGTAAAATAAATTCATAAAAAAATGCATCCAGTTTAGGTACTTCCTCCTCTTGCCATTTAATACAAGGGTATATCCTTTCAGTTTCCATACTTTTTGTTGTCCAGACACAAAAGTCACACCACACTGCTCCTGACACATAGAGTTGAAGTTGCACTTGGTGGTAATATTCATGATTTCTCTTTAGTTTAATATTCTGATCTTCGGTCAGCTCACAATAGAAATTTTGATCTTCGCATGCTGATCGGACAGTGACCTCGGCTTTTGAAAATGGACACTTAAATTCAGCTATGCCAAATGATGAATCAACAGCATCTTGTACTTTGGCATCAGGAGACGCTCCCAACCAACCTTTGTCTCGATGAATATAAAATCCACATAAACTAACATTTATCTTTGGATCACCAAGTGTCTTCACATATTGAATATATGCTGAGCGAGCAACTGGCTCATTTTTCCGTCCCCAAGAAATTGCCTTTGGTGTGTGATGAAATGGTCGTGGATATAAACAAAACCTCAGCAGTGCCACTGTTCGTTTCTTTTGTTTTAAAAATTTTCCACATTTTGAACCTGTAATTCTAAATCTTCTTTCTTTGTGCCAAAGATAGTTATTTTGCTGCAAGGTTTGGGTTTCAAGTAAAAGACGCTGATCTTCATGAATACAAAGATTATCAACCACAGACTTCATTTTTTATTGATATTCCAACAAACATTCTTCTGGATTATGTTCTACTATAAAATCATCATCACAAATGATTATGGATTTATCTGCTGTCTTTAATGAAACTGGTTGATCACTAGGAGTAAGTGCATAAGTGTGATCTTGCTGAATAGTGTTTTTTGCAGGTACCAAAATCGTCAGTAAGGCACAAGACTGTGTACTGTGGGAATTGAGCAGATCACAACGTAGTTTCTCAATGGAAAGAGTGTAATATTCTCTTTTGAACATTTTAATCTGGGATCGAAAATCACAGATGGACTAACACCTTTGTTACCCAGTTCTAGTCTTCTTGAGCAAAGTTTATCCACTGGTATTGGATCAACTTTAAGTAAGTTTTGTTCCAAATAACGCCCATGACCCTTCGACCGTAAGTTTAATTATTCGAAAATGAATTATGAATAAGCGCTATTATATGACTAGCAAGTATCCATTGAATCTTAAAAAATTGTAACACTGGGTCAGTGATCTGAGTTGGGAAGTAATGGTTAGCTGCAGGGAAACGATTGTGTTCAATTTTTTTTCTGAGAGTATTGTTTATTGTTACAATGTTCAATCATTGTGACTGATTTTACAATGCGAATCCATGAGTTGAATCAGTTGAGAGGTAAACAAAGAACGAGAAGAGAATCCATTGGTTGTAAAGAAGGAATAACAAAAACTGGGCCAGGATGATTGAGGGGAAAAAAGAGAGCAGGAGAAGGAAATAGTGGATAAAGCTACTTTATGCTACTGCACTCCTAATTTGCTCAAGTTATTATGTCAGGTGCCACTGTGTGTGGCGAGGTTATAATGGCACTTCAAGGTACTCCAAGCTGTTTAGTCCCAACTTTATAATAATTTGTGTGTGCACTTTGCGTTCAAAGATTGCAAGTTCAAACCCCCATAATGTCGCTTTTTTATCTTCCATTTTCCCTCTTGTCATTTGCACATTCAGGTAATGATGATCCTTAACCAACTTTAAGGGTGCCCTGCCACCGGGACCTGTGGTCGTTTAATCATTCAGTATAATACCGCAGAACCGCCCGTAACCCAACCCTCGCATGCAATCTATTCACGCGTGGCCAGCTCTCAATTTCTACGCGGATCAATTAACTTTGGCGCCAAATTACCGCGAAGCAGGAGGACAAACGGGTCCCGAGCTATAACTTTATAACTGCAGTGTACTAGTCTGAAAGTCACCTCAAATAACATCCTTCTATTATACTTTCAGGGTACGGAGTGAGGCTGTACTTGTGAAGCCATTGGAGCAGCTTAAAACTCTGTCTCAACGGTGACCAACTCCATCCTGACTGGTACCAGCTCCTACTATTCCACCAACCTTGTATTCAGACTTGGCTGCGTATAGACTCCGTCATCATCACTTCAGTTCTTTCTGTCGGGATTGCTACCGCTATATTCTTCCGCCATATCACCTACAAGTCTGAAATTTGTGCTGAACTACCCCGCTCTCACTAATGAGCAACCAACTCCAAGCAACATTGGGAATACGCGGTCACTTCTGCTCCGGGGACTAACCTTTTCCAAAGTTACAACGGCCATCTCACGGCTCATTATTGTATTTCTTATTTTTGTTTACAAATGGGCTCTTTTTAGAGCTACCACAAGTCAATTGATTATGCTCTTACCAATAAATTGCGCGTTCGCGGAGCTCAACGTTATGGGGGGCGGGGTAAAATAGCGAATCAGTAGTGAACTTGAAAATATAAATCGATATTTCGTGGAATTCTATCATTGAATTGAATCCAAATTTTGCGCACAAGCAGCATACCCCCCTTAGAATAAAGTTACAGAGAGATTTTTTTAGAATAACGCAGGAGTAAAACGGCACGAAAATTTTACTATTTACAAAAAAAGAATATAGATATTAGAAATATGGCTCTGTAATGTTGCGAAGAAGCCCGCTAGCTACCTCTGGAAAAAAAATGAGCACGCTAGTTCCTTCGGCCGCTTCGAAATAACACCGAATAGTAGCCGGTGTGCAGAGCTGTATTGCCGTCCCAGACGGGTCTTCATTCTTCAAATTTGGCTTGCTGGAGTCCTCTATTGGTGCTCATTCCATCTGTAACAACAAAGTAAGCCCACAGTACACAGAAAAAGAAATATAAAGACATAGCAAAAACAGTCAATTTGCGGTTACGGGCCTCGGTTTCCGGTGGCAGGGCACCCTTAATCACCTAATAAATTTTTCATGAATACACATTGCCAGTCACTGTCATCGTTACTGTTACACAATCATATTATTGTATAAATTGATGAAAATAATTCCTCTATGATGTATAAATGGTTATGGAAAAACATAAATAAATAAAAATTAAGTTATGAAGACCAAAAAAATGTCTGCAACATTTTTTCATAGGGTGTGCACTATCTATTCTTTTATTTTTTATTTTTGTACAGAGCTTTATTACATTTTTCATATACAAACCACTGTATTGAAAAAATTCAATATAATACTAAGTAGTATATAAAACTATAACAATTTATAATAAATTTGAAATGAATTATGTTTCTTTGACATCTACATGAACTTTGTATGTCTTTGTGCCAATACATAGGAAATGATATGTAGCATATTGGGTCTATGGAAATAAGCAGCTACTTCAGTATGCCAATATGAGGATTGCCATTGGAAGATTAAGTAGACCAAATGAGGAAGGATCTGAGGTGTCTGGCTTTCAGATAAATTAGAAAGCATATAAGATGTGCATACAACCATACTACACACTCTCACAACTGACAATAGCCCTCAGTTAATGAGTAGGTCAAATATGGCAGAGAGATAGGAACATTCTCAATGGTCTCACTATTGTTGTCTGGCTAATTAACATACGTAAATATTAAAAGAAAAATTTCATAATTTCATTAGAATGCTCATTGAATATTTTCTCTATAACATTCCATTTCTACATACTACACTGCTGTCATCTCTATGAGACCTGCAAGCGTGCTAAGCAGGACCCCACCCTCTGAAAGGACAAACATCCAGGTAAAGCTCTCGTCCAGTACATTGGACCTGGTTTATCCAAATGGGCACTGAACTCGATGCTGGTCCAAAGTATGCATTGAATCAGTTACATTCAGCGCTTTCAAAACCTAGCTGCCTGAAAGAAGTGAATTATATCTATCTATGGCAACACTTTTATGATATTTTGATTTCTTGCCTGCAAGCTACAATGGCATTGGAGAGGCTCCATGATCTATCACACATTGAGAGACTACAACCCAGCAATGATCTAGTTGGATTCACTCCAACCTAGGCTCCTACCACAAAATGTATTAAAGGAAGAATCTCAAAAGAGGAAGACAACCTGACCTAAGTAACGAGCAAAATAAAAGTTTACAATTTAGAACTGTCGCCTCCACCAGTTCAATACAAAATACATATCGTCTTACTCAATATTGGCGTAACGGATACAAGAAGTATCGCTACTACAATGAGTTATCGGTCATTGTTAAACTTCACCGAAGACTTCAGCAGATTAGCTAGTTCTCTTACCGAAAAGGTCACTACACAGTAATTAGCTATTTCAAAAATATTCTATAAGCTCTGCTGAGCTTGCCCTTCAGTATACATTAGCTGAGCACTGTCCTGCAAAAAGGATTATTTCCAGCTCGAGCTCTTGCCACGCCCATCATAATCATATTTATACTGTGGACTCGCAAAATGGCTGATTTATAGTTATAAGGTTACAATTTTATTTCATTGATCATCCGCTGTTGTTGAAAGAAATAAAGTACAAAGAAAAACATTAGAGAGAATAATAAAGAATATTATGATGGTTACTATAATGATTAGTAAAATAATTATTTATGCATTCTAATTTACTATTCTTTTAGCTGAGAAAGTAAAAATAATGTTAACCATAACATGATGATAATAATAATATCATAATGAACTTCATTAGTATAATCTTTCTCTGCCATTCTCCCAATAATACTGAAAAAATGTGAATAATTTGTAAAGCATTCTCAATTAATATATTTCCCTTGTAGTCTGAAAACTTCATAAAGCTTCTTGTGAATTCTCTCTAATATTGAGCTAAGGTGTGTTATAACTAGAATGTTAGACTTACCTGTAGCTATATTATTACAAAACTTATTACCTTACTCTGAGCTTGCCCAGGGGATTATATAAATTTAGCAACACTATAGTAATAGTCCAGACATTGGTTAAATTCAGCAAAGCAGTTTTATCACATTGAGAGACTACAACCCAGCAATGATCTAGTTGGATTCACTCCAACCTAGGCTCCTACCACAAAATGTATTAAAGGAAGAACCTCAAAAGAGGAAGACAATATCGAGCTTTCAACAACTTCTATGAATTAAAGGTAAGTCAAAATATAAATCTCCCAAGGCTACTGTCTGCACCGAGTGCAGTATTTGCAAAAATTATTATTGATTCAATAGTTCAAATCTTTATATTCATATTAAAATGAGTATAAAGACATAGTCAATTTAATCAGGAACCATTAGCCATTATAAAGAATTAGTACAATGCTTTAGCTTACTGTCATAGTAATAGTCCCATAACTGTAATCATTGAAAATCTCAATAATCATTACTCAAATTTTACTTTTGTAAACAAAACAATAAAATATTTACACATTATTTTATCACAATTCATAAAATGTGATCAAGTTTTAATTAGTTGAAGTCATCCTCAAACTTTTCCGTATCATTATATAGAACTTTATCGTCAGTTTCCTTCCCTGCTGCTTTTTTTCCACTAAAAAAATAAAGTAAAGTAATATTATTTCTTATGAACTATCAACTTTATTTACCTTCCGTCCAAGTCAGAAAACCTCACTGTAGACTCATTTGTAAATCCTCTTCCAGCATATGCTGAGCTATTAAAATAAAACAATCGTCTAAACCTTCTTAAAATTCATCATTTGCTATTATTTTTCATACCTTTTGGCACTTTGTTTACTGAATTTCCAAAACATTCCCACTATAAGTAAAACTATCAGTATTAAAAAGAGGAAGGCTATAATAAGTCCAACGAATAATATCACAAGAGATCCTCCAGTCAGAGCTCCATGTTGAGCTGGAGGTGCTTGCGTTATCCCACTCTGCCCCTGAGGGTTAGGATTTTTGTTGTCATCAGGCTTTTCCGTCTTTTGAGGTTCTTCCATCTTTTCACTAGTCACTGGCATTTGCTTTTCAGTTGGATTCTCTGTAGGTACAGTCTGTGTAGTTGCCATTGGAATTGTAGCCGGAGCCTGTGTCACAATGGGGCATTCTGGATCGTCTAAAGTATCCAGCCTTGTCGGACACGTGGGATCTAATTGCATTCTGAAGTTATTCAGCATAACATATGCCTTATTAGTCAAGATCCAATTCTGGAGCAAGTCAACCAAATCAATTGCACTGTAATTTGCAGTGCCAAGAATGTGAGCTCGATAAATAATTTGGTGATCTTGTTGGCCACAGCTGAAGAAGCCAGTCTCAATGTTAGCACTAGTGAAGCCACAGTTGCAAGTTGTCTTCAAGTAGTCAAAAATTTGATTATTTATGGCATTAGCCTGGCCTTCAATATCTCTCTGTAATGAGAACATAATTTCATAAGAACTATCTTTAATATTGCCTAATACTTACTCTAAATGAAGTGCAGCTGAAAACTGGACCAAATCGTACATGGAAGTAGACATATTGCTCTATAAATAGGAATAATTAAAGTTTAATACGTCTCCAAAATTGTCAGTATCAAAAAAGTTTATACTTTAATTCACTTTGCCTTTTACCTAGTTATTGACATATTAGTAAAACATTATTGAACACTAATATTCCAGAACATTTCCAATATTACACTAAAACCTTATATTAGATCATTCAATTTTTCACCACATTAACCATTTTAAATATTCACTTACAATTTTAAATAGAACATAAGATGTTACATTTTATTTTTATTTTAACGTGTGTTTATAGCAGGGTAATATTGTCATTTAATCTTACCAAAAGTGGATTTGGCAATTAAAGTAGTAGCAGATATAGACACTTCTTTCCCTTCTCCTCTATCTGTTAGAACTGCAACTTTTATCTGGTAGCTGGCTCCTGGGACTAAAGGTTGCACCACAAAAGTTGTAGCAGATGCACGAGCAGTATAGTTGCCTTCATGTGTATATCTTATCAGAAAGTCTTCTGGGCTCTTCCCTTCTATCATTGCTGAGTATTCAATCTGTAAAGAAAAGAATTGTAAATTTATAAATTTGCAAATTGTACCTACACATGCTTATTAATATAAAACCGTATTAATAATCAAACAAGACATTACGTATTTTGTACAAGTGAGATATAAATTGCGAAGTTGGCAAACAATGTAATATATTATCTGTCATTTAAAAAACAACTGAATATATCAGGTACATAATAATTGTAAACACGACATCATAATAATTATTATATTGGTGTTCTGAAGAATAAATATTTTTACCAGATGTCCGGTGATTGTGTCGCCATTTGCCTGCGGAGCATCCCAAGATATCGTGATGCTGTTGTTGCTTCTGTTCGTCACCCTCACATTCGATGGCACTGGTAAACCTAAGGTAAATCATATTTTGTTTAATTTATGATAATGACAAAATATTATGTGTGAACAGTGAAAAATTATAATAAAAATGAAATTATTTTGTATACACTATTATAGCTGTACAAGGGTAAGACATAATGTTATACTTATGTACATACTAATGTAACTAATTCTAGTTCTAAAAATATCTATTTGCCAAAATATATATCACCATTCACACTCTGTTCATAATTTTGTTTAATTGCTATATAGCTAAAGCACACAGTGATCATAATAGATAAATATTTATAGTTTGTAGTGCTAAATAATTACCTTGAACGGGAACAAATATGGTGGAGTTAGAGGTCACTGAAGAAAACAAGCTTTCTCTATTGATTCTTGAAGAAGTATCCAGAACAGTTACACTGACTCTGACCTGGTACTGGACGCCAACTTGAGGGAGAGTTATGTTACCAGATGTCACATCAGCTGAGAAATTCTAAGAAAAACAATACATAATTATGCCAGTCTGAGGCAACTATATGAAAAGGTACCTTAGCTACACTCTGAAGACTGGTGTCTGCATTTCTCTTGCTTCTCGAATTTGAAGAGGTTCGAGTGATAAATGGTACAGCATAGACAGTGTAATAAGAAATGGCTCCATTCGAGACTGAAGGTCTGGTCCAGTTCACCATGATAGTGTCCGGAGATAGCAACTTGACAGTGACATAACGAGGCGGAGTTGGAGCTGTATAAAAATATTCATACAGATTTTAAAAATAACCAACTAAATGTCTCTTATCATTTGATAACTTGAGTGAAAGTGCTAAAAAATTAAACTATTAAATAATATAGATGTTCTTCGTATTTTAAAAGAAGATATTTTTGATAAATAATAATTTTTTATAAAACACGTAGAGTATTTGATAATACATGTATTATTACAAAAACAGTATAATTTTAATCTTACGTGATGAAAGAGTGACGAATGTGACTTGAGATGAGTATCCACTAGAAGTACTGTCTCTACCCGAAGCTTGCACGGCCACGTAGTATGTACTTCTGGAATTTAGACTTTGAAAGGTGTAGTTGGATGTACTGGCATCAAGATTGTACACATATCTGTATGAAGGACTAAAGAAGAAGAAGCGTCTGTTGTAGCCTATCCTGAGATTGTAATATTGAATATCATGGCCTCCATCACAGTCAACTTTAGTCCAAGTGACTGTAGCAGTGTTGTGTGTTCTACTGACAATAACTGGTCTTGCTGGAGTTGGAGGTGTCCCTACAAACATAAGTGCAACCATCATTTCCAAAGTTTAGCCTTGTAAGATAAAACCAGTGGAGACAATACATAAATTAGTAGCTATAGTCCATTTTGGTATTCTTAATAATTCATGTTAAGCTCTATACTTACTACCAAAGAAGACTCTGAATGTTCTCTGCTGAACTCTGGCCAATCCATTGCTACCAGTCACATTTGCTTTACAAATGTAAGTACCAGCATCGCATAATGTTACACGCCTCTCATTGCCAATCTGGAGGACAGTTGTGCCATTCGGAAAATGCCCTTCACGAAGATGGCGGTTGTCAGTCCCAACTCTTGAACCATTAGAGAAGAGCCAGTGTATCTCAGCATTAGGAATGCTTGAACCACAGAAAATGTTGATAGATCGACTGTAGGAGTAGAATGTTGCTCTGTCCAGATCATTGCCATTAATACCAAAGAAGTTAATGACATCAGTTTGACCTGCAATAATAATGTTAATTACTAATGCCTTCATCTCTTTTATTGGAATTATTACAGGCTAAAGCCATTGTCACTAACATAATTTAAATATAATTGCTTCTTTACCGTAAATTTGATATTAAGTACGCTAAACAAGGTAAAGTAAGAACAACTTGAGGTTTTGCTAAAATTAAAGTGTATATGCTTATTTGTGCTTTGATGTCTATTCTTTGTTGTTGTTTTTTCAATTAATTAATTAATTAATTGGCAGATTCCATCACTTATTATTGTTTATTTATTTATTACTTTGCTTGTTTTTTGTTTTTTTATGTGTTGTTGCTTTGTTTATAAGTTTATATATTTATTCATTCCCATTTTTTTTTGTTTATTTATTGATTTTTTTGTATGTCTAGCTGTTGTTTTAGTGGTGTATTTATGTATGTATATGTTTACTCATTATGCATTTATTCATGAATTCATTCGTTCACTTTCATTAACCTTCACCGCATATGTGTGAGAGGGTTATAGTAGTCATCCTGTCCATTTGTCTGTCTGTTTGTCTATCTGTCACGCTCTCATTTTGGAGAATACTGACAATTAACAGTTGATTCAGGTATGAACTTACTCGGAACAAAGATTTAAGACCTTTTATTGTGCTACTATTTTTAATTTCGGGCTAATCATTGAGAAAACACGAAGCTTTCAGCTCCGCAGTTGGTACGAGATTTTATGGGTAATGCCCCCTAGCGTCACACCATAATCATGTGAGCAAATAATTTCTTGCAGCCAGCGGTATAGTTTGATTTATGCTAGGGGAAGTTAACTGAGTTTAAAGAAGTGAAGTTTCTCATTGAAAATGTGTATAGGTGAGTGTTTCTGGCTAGTTTAGCTTCTTTTCTTATGAAGACAGCGTTTCCATGTACCATTTTCATTGATCGAGCTATTTTGATGCCACATTAAAATATAGCTAACGGATTGCTTTTACTTTTGGAAGGAGATTATTATTGTAATAGCTAGGTAGTGCTTAATATCACTGAGGGTTCGCATCTTTGGTGCTTTATATCATTGTTAGTTTGTTAGTGAATTTCATTCATTCATTCATTCATTCATTCATTCATTCATTCATTCATTCATGCATACATTGTTTCCTCCCTTCATTCATTCATTCATTTATTTATGCATTCATTTATTCGTTCATTCATTGATTTGATGGGTGTGTTTGAGTTATTGTTCTATTGTTTCTTTATTTTTAATTTTTATATGTCAAAGAATTAAGAATAGTGTAGCTGTAAGACGTTTACCAAAATAATGATTGATAAATGTTCACATGAAATCTTGCTCTGAGTATTGACTTCCCTAATCTATCTGATCAGTTCACAGGACTTATTACTGCTCAATAATCTCAATTCAATTGGACATTATTAAGTCAATTTTCTTTAACACCATTGCTAAACGTTTGCTAATTTTTATTAAAACTCACATATATCCATGGAATTGGTGTTAACCTTGAGGTGAATACTCCTGGGGCCATCTCCTACGGTGTAAGCGAGGACACTAACTGTATACCTAGTGGAAGCTTTCAACCCTCCAATGATATATTCATTCTGTGTAATATTCAAATCTACTGTCATTTCCTGGCCACTCTCAGACTGGTACATCAGCTTGTATCCTCGCAGCAACCCATTCAGATCATTGAACAAAGGTGAGTTCCACTCAGCTATGATAGCTGAGCAATTGAGGACAGTCACGTGGAAGTTTCGAGGGGCAGCCGAAGGAGCTATAATAAGTATGTATTATATTATTACAACAAGAATGATCGAAAGAGACAAATAGTATGATTTAACATATACAAGTAAGTTAGCCAGTCATTATTAACAGAGAGATATAGCATCAGCTAGAATATTACATTAACTATTTATTTGTTGATTATCCCAGCAAAGCTATTCCTTAAATTCTTTTTTATTTGATCATTGATCAGTAATATCACCAATTCTCCCATGGAAGCCTATAGAATGCCATGAGAAAATATATCTAGATGATTGTAACATCTACATACGATATTTTCACGGAAACAGTTGCACTAACTCAGTTTATGCCATAAAATTAATTTACTATTGCTACTCATAATGAGTGAACTTAATGAATCTACAACATATTGAATTGATTCACATTACCTATGCTAGCATTAACTTAACATATAAATATTCTGACTACACATTTTTTTTTGCTTTGCAAATGTATTTAATACTTCAGAAAAACATAATTCATTTATGCATACTGTGTCATTAAGGTAGCACAACAAGATCAAAGTAAGCAACATAAATTCCTACACTACAAGAGTTGAAGTCAAACTAACACACAGGCATTGATTCATACAATTGACATGTGCTATTATTCTTTAACTTACACCAAAAAAAATAATACTAAAAATTATTTATATTATATAATTATAATAATAATAATAATTATAATAATCTATATAAATTATGCTTGACGATAACAGCGGTGTATATTCATAAATAATTCATGAGTTCATCTGAGTTGGTAAAGCATCATCATTATCAAAATGGAAACAACAATGCTGGATATGGGGGGGGGGGGGGAAAGAATGATAAGTAGCACTCACGGGAGTCGAACCTGCTAACGTCAAGTGCAGAGTGCACACACAAACCAGTAAATTGTCAGAATTTAACAGCTTCAATTAGCTTGAGAAGTGCCTTACTAACCTTATTTATCCTATAAAAGCTGAACCCTGAGTAGCTGAACTGAGTTGGGAAAGAATGTACTTCTACAGTAATTAACCATAATGGTTATAAGAGAGGCAGACAAGCAGCAGAATTCAAGCGTCATTAAAAATAGAACCAGGTGAGAAAAGCTAATTGATGTAACTACTTCAATGAAGAAGTGAAAGAAAATACACAGAAAGGACAGAGATAATCAGGAGCAGGAGAGGTTGACAGAGGAGAAGAAAATCCACTCATCAAAAAAGGGTGGCTGAGGAAAAAAAAAGAGCACGAGAGAGAATCATGTAGAAACTACCTTATGCTACTGCACTACTAATTAATTTTGCACAAGTTAGTACGTCAGGCAACACAGTGTGATGGGGTAATTGCTAGTAATATTATAATAAAATAATAAACAGCAACAACAACAATAATAAAATAATAATAATAGTATTAATAATAATTATTAGTATTATTACTATTATTATTATCATCATCATTATTATTATCATCATCATCATCATTATTATTATTATTATCATTATTATTATTATTATTATTATTATTATTATTATTAGTATTATTACTATTATTATTATCATCATTATTATTATTATCATCATCATCATCATCATTATTATTATTTTTATCATATTATTATTATTATTATTATTGTTATTATAATTAATAATAATCTCTTTGTAGTTAGTTGGGAGGCCCACCCAAATAAGAATGGTATTCCCATGTTCAGCAATCACTAAAATTATTATTATTATACTTCTACAAAGGGAATCTTATTATTAAAACTTACGTTGTTCCCGAGTAGTAATACTAACACTGTCAGAATCATCCCCATTGAGGTAACTGTAACAGGAGTACCGTGTAAATCTCCCCTGTGCTACTATAGTGGCATTTATAGTCACTCCTAGAGGTATCCGAAACAGTGTCTTTGATGTACTGAAATAATACACTGAGGATGAGTAAGAAAATGCTCGATCACTACGAGTATATCGTATTAACATTCGATTGTTGCGAAGATAGCTTGGAAAGACATATCGCTGCAACACATAACCATGGAGATTAATTAATAAAATGTAATAATTTATGTGTGCTGTTCACCAATAGTATTCAAAAAATTATGTAACAATGAAGTGTTGTTAATTGAATGATGCATAATGCATTAATTGATCATAATTAATAGGTAAGTATGACAACTATACATAAGGTAAGCAATATATATACAATACAATGGACTTCTATTTTTATCAGATATACCTTCCATCTAAATGTCACTAAAGTTCCTCTAGCAGAAGCTGTGAAGTTTTGAGGAGCAGATAAAAATTGACCTTCACCTGCAGAAAAATTACCAACATACAGTTGACACCAACATTGTCAGCTAACGCAACAGTTTTAATATCATACCACAATTTTCGAACACAAGTATCTCAGCACTATCTAATACGAATTTTAGAAATTTCTAATTAACAAGCAACTGTGTTAGTTACAAAAAAAACAGGTAGAAAGATTTGTATATATGCTTCTAAGATAATTGAAACACACACATTTTATTCATATATTATTTCTAAATACATTATTACATATTTTATTAAAAAAATTATAACCAAAAACAATTATTAGTCAAACATCTTTAATAGCATCTTACTTGCTCAAAACCTATTTTGCTATTTTTACTTACGTGGGTAGCAAATGACACCAGCATCATCCGAATGAGAACTTCGGCAAAATCTTGTGCTTGAGTACGAGAACCTGTTATATCTTGTATAAGAGCAATCGTCCAAAATTTCTGCTCCAGAGCAGATCAGGTTAGTCATGAATATTGGCACTGAAATAGTAAAGGAATTATATTATATATTTGGTATGTTATATTGAAAGAAATTTATTTATTAATAGCAAAATAATAATGATTACCTCTGCCTCTTCCAGTAGCAGCGTTGTATACAGCACAAACAGCTCTAGTGTAATTAAGTTGTTGGCAGATGACATTTGCATCAGATATATCAAACCTGTAGTCGCAAACCGTTCCCCATGATCCATTGTTGTAGTTAACTTCAACACGTCCTAGGAAGTCCAAGCCTCGAATAGGAGTAACCAGACGAATTTGGAAATTGGAAGGGCGTGCTATGTAATGCATTGACAAATTTTTAAGTGACACAATTAATAAATCAAATCAAATAAATGATACTGATGAAAAAAATGACGATTTAATATTAACCCTAAAGCATACCTTAATTAACAAACATGTCAGAATGTTTAAGTATTTAGATACAGTATAATGTATATATGTTTAATACTATACTTAGGATATAATCATTGTGTAATTCTACAATACACAAGAATTTTTCTATATTGACCACCTGCGTACTGAATGCTCTAATGTGCCTGTGTGTAGTTCTATACTATTGCACTCTTCGAAGAATTTTAACTGTTTCAGAAAATTATCAATGTATATTTAAACAATTTATTATGCTCATCGTACAATATGGGAATAACATTTAACTCACAAACTTATACTCTCACTTGCCTTCAACACATGGTAACTTTTCACATACTGGTGAAGTACTAGTAAGTCTCATTACATACAGACTCTACAATAAGTCACAAGTGAAAGGAATACTTTGCTTTAACAAATCAAATGCATAAAATGTTGTTATCAGCGTCAGTGAATTGAGATATGCGAAAACTGGCTGTATGTGGTTACATATTACAATGATGCTCTGTAAATTTACATCCTCTCAAATATGATTTTCAGTTCAAAACAAAAACTAAACATCTATTTTAGGACACATAATATTGGCAAAATTGAAAAGAAAATAACAGTTAGTATAAATTATGTTTACCTGTAGCATTGGTTTGTACTGTCAGTGGCTCAGAGTATTCACTATATGCTAGATAACTGGTATAATAGAGGCAATAAGTAGAAGTGACCTCATATCTGACGGCCACAGAATATTCCGTGTCTTTGTTGAGATTGGGGATTGTTACGATGTGCGGACCTCGATTACGTGAATTTGGAGTGTAGAAGGTGGTTCTTGGAAATGATCCACTGGCATTGTATTGGATACGATACCTTCTCCGAGAAGTGCTTACAGGTGATACAATAGACTAAGTAGTTAGAAATAATATATAATAATATTAATAATAATAACAACAATATTAATAATAACGATAATAATAATAATAATAATAATAATAATAGTAATAACAGTAATAATAACAATAATAATAAATAATAATAACAATAATAAAAATTATAAATATTATTGTTATTATTATTATTGTTGTTATTTATTATTATTATTATTATTATTATTATTATAATCTGTATGATAATACGCTTGTGTGTCAGACGACTGTATATGTGTTCATGAATAATTCATGAAGTAATCAGAATTGGTAAAACATCATCAAAATAGGAAAAACTTATGATAAGGAGGGGAAAATGGAAGAATAATAGCTACATTGGTGGTGTTTGAATTTGCAACTGGTGGTTGCAGAATGTGTACACTAACCATTTAACTGTCGGTACATAGCAGCTTCAATTAGCTTGATGTACTTTATTAACCTATTGTATCCTATAAAATTAAACATTTGGTAATTGAACTGAGTTGGGAAGAATGTTCATCTACAGTTGCTAACCATAATGGGTATAAGAGAGGCAGAGAAGCAGGAGAATGCAAGAGTCAATAAAAATAGAACCAGGTAAAATAAAAAGACTTAAGGTTAGAGCTTTCTGGATGCTGTCCCTCTATGCTGCTTGCAATCACCCTTCAGGAAATAGTAAACAGTAAGCATACCCTCCAGTGATCTTGCTATGTATTTTGTGTTTTTTATATCACCACAGATAGTTTAGCCCCAGTTGACCCGGCAATAACGATATTATTATATTATTATTATTATTATTTTTATTATTATTATTATTATTATTATTTCAATGGGTTAAGTTATAATTAACAATTATTGGCTGTTAAAAAGAGAAAAAATTTGCTAGCAAGTGGCCTTGACTTATTACAAGTGAGAATGCAGTAGCATAAGTTATTTTTATTCATGGTTATCATTCTCTACCGTTGGTTATGGTTACATCAGTTTCATTCTCCTGCACTATGTTTACCTGAACAATCTCATTTCTGTATCCCCCACCTTTCTTTTTATCAGCTCTTTCTTATCGAGTCATGGAGTCCTTTCTCTTCCTTTGATTATTTCTCCTGCTTCCGAAACTTTCTGTCCTTCTATCATGATTGTGGACTAAAGCTCTATGAAACTTATGCCTTCTTTTAGTACTCTGACCTTTCTTTTCGATATTCTGTTGCCTTTACTCAATGATTCGATTCCATCCGCTTTTTAGTACAATACAAATTGTTCCCTTTTTGCCTTCTCTTCGTATTTTCTCAGTTTTACTACACCGCTTTTCCTGTTCAATTTCACCGCTAATTGACCGCTTTTTGCCTTCTCTTTTAGCCTTCCTTTTTGAAAGCTACGCCGCCTATCCTCGTCTATTCCACCAGCTTTTAGTTAGTCTCGCAAGCCAGACCACCCTAACACTCTTTTCCAGCTCTTCGCGCGTGCTTCTCTGTACGGTCATAGGAGGGGGGTCATGGGAGGGGTGTGTGGCTTGCGAGATTACAATTACAATAACTAGTGATGTGCTTGAGCACAAATGTCGAGCGAGCCTAACGACTATACTATTTTTATAAGAATGATTTTGACTTCTAACCCTAAAGCTACTGAAAATAAGGTCCAGTTTTTAAATTTCGCATACAAGGTAAAGAGATTTAGTGCCATAGTAACAACTCTCTGCAACTGCTTGAATTGAAGGAAAAAAAACAACAAAACAATACACGTTATTTAAAAGTTTTCTTTGTGATATTCTTTAGCTAAGTAGTGGTTGTAACACACAATGCTTTGACACAACTGGACATGCACCTACACAGACTTACCTTCTGGATAGTCTAGTGGACAATGTATTTTCAAGTAAATACTGTTGTGCACGGCTTATAACCATGACAAAGAGCGCATTGACTTACCACCCCCACTCACTCGAATAGAAAAGGAAGTCCCTTAAGTTTTCACGTTTTAACTGCACCCGCAAAAGGGTAACAATACAATTTCTATTGTGATACGGGTACTGATCGATAAACAAGAGGATTCTGTTTAGTGCAATTTGGGACAGGGTCGACCACATAACTAACACAAAAATGCGAGGGTCAAAGTACAAAATTACATACGTACGTCCAAACATAAACAAACATCCCCGATTTTCCCACTGTAAGTGTCTCGCTCGCTACGTTCGCTCGCCAATCACTGTCTACTGGATGTGACGATACTTTAGCCGCTCTCCTGTTCATCTACTCTCGTCTTCCCAAACGAATTCGCTTGTCAGTAGTCTAACACAGCAAAAACCCTTTATTTCTTTACAACAGCGTTCTTGGTTTACTTGGTAATCCAGTGCTAGTTCACCGCTAGTTCACGAAAGCTGCTCCTCTGTTTTTGTGCCACTCTGGCCTATATCCATTTTTTTGTGCCCGGATTTGGTTGCTAACCAGTTCGTCCTGCACTCTAGGTTTACCCGGTAATTCAGTCAAGTTCACGCACGAGTATTGTGATTCTGCGCATTCTAGCTCATTAGCTCTTGAATTATTCATACTTCATCGTCAGTCACCGGTATTATTATATAGATAACTAGAGATGTGCTTCAGCACAACACAAGACTTGCATTGTATTCTCTTGGTGACATGATATCTTGGGAAATTGATTTTTCAAGTAAGAATGCTGTGAGCGTTAAAAACATACCAACACCCCTAATTCTAGAAGATTTATTCCAGCTAATTTGTAAAACAGCCTAATTCCTAGTGGTAACAGTTAAACTCCCTTGGATATGCGTAAAGATCGTTTTAAAAAAAAATTAAATTGAGTGGATCGCACAAAAATGCAAGGTTCAAAGTAAAACAAATGACATGGTCATGTCCAAAGATATAAACAAATATCCCTGATTTTAGATTGTTTTACTACTAATAGTGACTCACACACCTTACTCAATCACCAATAATAGTAATAATAGTAATGATAATAATAATAATATTTTAAAAAACAACAATAATAATAATATAAAATAATAATAATAATAATAATAATTTAACAATGATTAAAATTATTAACAATATATGTATAATCTAAAACATTACTATGCTATTTGATCAATACTTACTGGGAAAGTAATGGTAATTGATCTTGTAGTTGTATTGACAACACTCAATGTAGTTGTACCAAATAGAGATGCTATAAATTATACACAACGTATGAATTATCTAACTGTAAAACTTACATTCTTCTTTACAATTATTTTTGTCCAAATAAATACATTCATGTAAATATTCATAATGTAATTTCATCATATCAATTTTTACTACTAAGTATTTTTATTCAATTATATATACTACGTATCAAAAAATCACATGGCTTCCCACAGTTGTAAAGTAGTCATTATCCTACTCAACTATCCATAAGTGGCTATTATTACAACTTTGTAAGCACTAAGAGCATGATAGTCAAATATAGGACATGGCTAAGGGCTCAATAGTATATTGCTATTATAATATAATAAATCGGATAACAATAATCCAATCTGTATGTCAAAGGTGTAATGAATAATAAAAGAAGCTTTGGAAAGTATTAAGAACGGAATATAATATTACATTTATTATAACTTGACATATCATTTAATAATATGACACAAAGTTAAGAAAATTAACATTCACTGGAATTTCTTTATGTTGCTTTATAAAATGCTGCTTCTGTCTGATACTGATAAATACCTGCCCAGAAAATAAAATCTCATACACATACCATTTCTGCACACGGCACTGCTGTCATCTCTGTGGGATCTGCAAAAATGAAAACTAGACCCCCATCCTCGAAATGGACATGCATCTAAATATGGTTCCCTTCCATTGCACAGGAGTCTATCCATCCATATTGGTACGCTACTGGATGCTCTACCAAAGTAGCCATTTACTCTGGCACACTCTGCCCCATCAAAGTTGAGCATTCTAAATTATTTTTACAATTAATATAAAAATTACAGAGTAATTTATAAACTGTAGCTAAATTTACCTGCATGCTACATTAGCATCAGAATAGCTCCATGATCCATCACATATAGTTCCCCATCTTCCATTATACTTAACTTCTACTCTTCCTGCAAAAGAAAGTGATGATGATCCAGCAAGACGAATATCTTGGATGCTGGAGTTCCTCTGGCCTGAACATATGATATACAAAAAGGAACAATAATTATTACAATATAGATTTAAATTTCTATTTAAAATAGCTAGCAAATCACAAAGTTTATTATAATTATAAATAAAATATCTTACCCAAAGCCAACGAGAAACATAGCATTAATAAGATAACAGTAATTTTTTCAGCCATTGTTAAATTTCTGTGACAGAAATTGCACATTGTCACTGTTCACACTCTCTTTTATAGCAGTCAGCTGGATGCAATAATGGATGTAACTAAATATAGTGCCCGAACGTTCATAATTTGCTGACTCATGCTGATAAGACAGTGTTGTAGTAGTAGGTATGAATTTCAGTAGTAGACAGGAAATATGATCTAATAATTATGTTCGACTGAAAGGAAGTGAATTATATCACTAGGAATATCAAATAGGATGCATGAAGTAGGAATTGGGAAAGAGCCATGGGGGCTAATAGCCCTTCCAGTAATTCTCAAGGGGACCCTGCCCCTCCCCAATATTTTCTCCAGGCTTATACTTCATTAGATGGTTACACCTACAATCATTGAACTTTATTGTTAATTACAAATTTAATAAAAACAAGGTTGTATGTGATAACTAGCTAGCAGTTACTAAATTATCTACTAATATGCTAGTTCAGATACATCACTTCATTATTCAGCAGTCTCTACAACAATTGAGACCAAAAGATAACTTGATGCAGTATTCTTCTTCTCTGGCTAATTTTTTTTCTGATTTAAGCAGGGACTCCAAACTAAATAAATAAGTACATGTTGAGCTCAGTAGGAACATCTACATCTTAGTATACTTGCATAGTAAAAAAGATAATCTAACAATATTGTTGGAATATCAAGTGACAAGATTAAAGAGTGTGGACTATCACCTTTGCTAAGTATATTTATGCTATAATAGCTTTCAATATTTTTTTCTCTCATGTTTGTAATGGGTATTTTGTTAACCAAACTTAAGAGGAGTCAAACTAATTTTTTTTTTTTTTATTTGGGGGGAGGGGGGTGTCCTCATTTCTATCAAATATATGAAAATTATAATGGCAAATGTATAACCATGAAAATCATAGTAATTTCTGGCAGGAAAGGTAAAACAAATTTCAGTGGGGGGGGGGGGGGGGGGGGGGGGGGGGCGGGTCAAATTACCACCTAAAAGGGCATAAGAATCTCTGTTCACATACACACACATCCACAACTCTGTGAGATTGTAATTAGTTTAATGTAATTATGACAATATGGTCTAAATGTCGCCTCCTTCATCCCCCCAATTTCATACAGAACTGTGGCCCTTCTTGGTAACAATAGTTATATTTCAATTAAATACAAGTACGAACTATAATAACTGGATGAGTTTTGCAACAATTCATTTATTTACTTATTTCTTTTTTACACTTCATAGAAAAAGAATAATATTTATAGTAAACAAATCCTAATGTATAATACAAACTCTTAATCCAAAATTGCTGATACACATTAAACTAGTTTAAGTGAATTTGTAATTATAACAGAATAAATTATAATGCCTTATGAACGTAATAATGAGTATATTTTTGCTATTTCTAATATTCCATTAATATTTTATCTTAAAATTAATATAATTAGTACGTATCATTTCCGAGTGATCAAATTAAGTTGTGGGGAAAAGCAGTAGTTGTGGTGGGAGAACTACGGCGCTACTATATGTTGCATCAATTACAAGCAATTACAATTTTAAAAGAGGAAGTGCATCAAGCTCTCTTGGGACCAAATTAGTGGTGTGTTTTGTCTGCTAGGCGACAGAAAAAATCCCACATTAGTGATGAATTCTGGTATATGCTTGTATCTATTTCAGGGGTAATTTTTCTAAACTATACATTTTGTAATCTCTAATATGTTTTAAATAATCTTTAAATAGTTAATTTAGTAATACAGTATTCTTGACGTATATTATGTACATATGAATAATTCATTATATAAATTTATTTTCTTTCACAATTAATATATCAGAATAGTCATGAAAGAATTATATGTTAATAGTTGGCAGAAACATTACAACAATCTATGGACGTTATCCTGCTAGCTAGTATCCTATATAGACAAGATGTTAGAAATTCCATCTCATACATTAAGTGCATATAAGGCTATAGAGAGTATCAATTTGTAGTTGTACAACTGATAATGTGGTAAATATCCTATTGCTACTAGGACCAACTCGGAAGTCCCACAAACTGCCAGATGTGCACATACTTTTGTGGTTTACAACAACTCAATTAACTTTACAACTTGCAATAAATTTTACTACATGTGGTTACTGTTAGGCATGCCTAGATAACAAGAAAAAAACTTGATGGTCTAGTTATGAATATTTGATCTGCTAGTTTTGCCCAACAATAAAATTGTTTCACAGTCTAGCATGAATAAAATTCACCTGAAATTATATAGTTGTTGCTGCTGTGTTGGGCTAATCACTATTATTGGTAAGCTTAATGATCTGCTATTCATTGAGTCTGCTTAGTAGACAAAACATTTAATTGCAAGGCAACCTGCCTTTGATAAAGTAATGAAACTAAATACATTGGCAATATCCTTTGGCTATGAAGCGGTAATCACTTCTTATTAGCAGCACTAGCCTCGCTGGAATTGTTTTTTAAACCTAACCTCGGAGGATTTTGATAGTTCACGCATATTCATTCTCTTACAGCTACTCTGTGCTGTGCACTTCATACTGTTGTTGCAGAACTGGATAAAAACTGCTTGGTGAAACCCCCGCACTGTGATATCAGGCAATGTTGCACCGATATCCGGTGATGTAAGTTGCACCGTGAATATCTGCGCTAGGGATTTCTCTGCGCATTGTTTATCGAGTTCAGTGTCAAAGTGCGGGGTGCACAAAGTGGCTCTAAGAATGAATATGCTTAAACACTTAGCTAAATTCCTTCAAACTTTATTTCTTCCTTCAACATTCAGATAGCTAAATTTTATATTTCGAGCTTGCGCTATGGAAAATTGATTTTTAAGCGATGTACAATCATAGAAATATTAACACAATTAAAATTTTGGTACGATATGTAAAAAATAAGTTTAGGCATAGTTTTAGGCATACACAATAATTATTTCACGTACAGTTATAAATAAATAACTTACAGCTACCAAATATTAATCTGGAGGCACTGTTTATAGCCACACCCTACACAAAAGCATTCAATCGTGTCCTCTTACGCTAAAAAAATATTACTCGTTTTGTAACCTACGAGCATTCCTGCCAGCTAGGCAGTAAAATCTGCCTTAATTCTTATTCCAGTGCTCCCATTTATGCTCTATTAGCTAATTCTTTGAAAACATGTGCATATAATAATATGTTTGTCCTTGATCAAGCTATACTTAAAACCTCGCTTATTTGGGTGGCCTGATGTGCCACTAAGAAATATCAGGGGAGTATGAACTGTGGGAGCTGTCCCCACTTATCCCCATGTACTAAGATGGTGGGTGAATTTTACTGCATTTCCTCCATCACTGACAGGAGTAATACCCTTTGTGATACTTTCAAAAGCAAACATTGATACAAAAGTATTTTTACAGAAGTCCATCTACTAAGACTTTATCTCACTGTTTCAGTCACTAATGCCACTCAGCTCAATGAAGTTTATTTGTTCTATTTTATAGCTCTGAAGAAAACTAAATCATATCTAGTCAACACTATAATGCAAGAGAGTTTGAAGTGTTACATGCTTCTACACATGCACTGTGAAAATACAGATGAGCTGGACCTCACCATGTAGTGTAGTTGTTTCAGCACTGTAAAAATTATAGCGTGAAAATACATTAAATTCACACTAAACTGGTGGTGCCACTGTAAAAATTATAGCGTGAAAACCCACCAAATTCAATCCAAAATGGTGGTGTGAATGCCCACCACCTATGCATAGTGTGTCCTTCACAGTTTCTGGCGGAGACGACCCTTTACCTGCTTTGTTGGTAGAAGGTAAAGGGTCGACTCCGCCAGACTAAGCGCTACGTGTAAAAATAGCTATGTAAACCAAAATAATGTATAAGTTAGTTATTTTAATTGTTGCTATTAGAGAGGTCTGGGACGAAAATCACTTTCGACTACATCGATGACAAGCATTATAACTTCGTGGACAGCAAGTTCGCTTCCCCATTACCCCCCCCCCCCCCGTGTAGTGGTTGTGTAAAGGGTCTAGCTAAGCCAGACTGGACGTTTTCGATAATAAGGACCGTGGCTAGAAGACAGGACTGGTCTAGAACCTTTAGGAAAGATTCGAAATTACAGCAGTATTTCTTAGACCAAGTGGTACCCACCGGGAAGACGCTTGGAGTAGGTTAGTATGGCTCGGTGTTAGAAGTAAGTGAACCGTTCTAGCCTAAAACCTTACATGCATCAGTGAGACTAATGTAATCTGTTCTCATATAATACAGCTTTACCAATAATGATAGATTGATACAGGACGTGTCCTTTTTACCTACTATATAATATTATTTCAGGTAAAACATAGCAAGGTTTTGTGTACTGCCAAGCGTATGCACGAATTATTACTGGATCCTGGTAATCATGGAGTTCGAGAGACTGTAGACAGATATCAACAAGAATGGCAGGTCCCCGACATCCTAACATAACACAGTTCCTGGTCTGTGTTTCCTGGAGGATCAGACCTACCTCTACTGGTGATGAAGAGACTAGAAATGGGTGTGGACGACCTCCTGGAGTGTGCCCCTAATATTCCACTTTAAGTCAAGATTTCCATTTTTACAGACACAGGCAGCAGTTTAGTTTACTTGCATAGTCGAGGACCTTCAATAGTCCACAGAGACTTGACTGCGAGGAACATCCTCCTCACATCATCTCTGACAGCAAAGATCACTGACATGGGAAACTCTCGCATGGTAACTTTAAAACCAGCTCAGGGCTAGCCCAAACACTCTCAAAGAATCCGGGTACCACTGTGTACATGCCACCAGAGGCTCTCAGCGAGAGCCACAGATATGGCCCATCTCTAGATATGTTCTCATTCGGACATCTTACCCTCTACATACTGACACAAGTAAAACAGAAATTAGTTACAACTAGTAGTAGTAGTAGTAAAATGGAAAATCTATTTGTATTAGTACAGGAGCATATATTGTCACCATACAGTGTTTCCAACTTAAAGAGTGGATTTAAAAAAAATACTATATAGAACCTCACTACAGTCATTTAACATACACATACTTTTTCTTCATCATCCCAGTTTCTAATAGTGAAACTGGATGAACAGCACTTTTCTCATTCACTCTAATACATTTTTTTACGTCAAGATTTTGCGGTAGTTCATCATAAAATGTAGCTAGTTAATGAGCTTTAAACGTAGCTAGTTAACGAGCTACGGTCCTACAGTAATTTCCCAAGTGGTAAGACGGGACTTTCCCTAACTGCAAGGCCGCAGCTTTAATTTCTTTAAGTGGCTGTATGGATTCTCAGCATTCTACTACCAGTAGTTAGACAATGGGCTACTTCTCTAGCAAGATGCCCCAGCATTCGGTATTCTGACAACATCAGGGTGAGACAGTTGGAGTCGTAAAGGTTGTGCGGCTCCAGACAGCAGCTAAAATACTGGTCATGATAGGAAGTAATGCCGTAAAACTTAATCCCATGGGCCTGAGATACAACCGTAGCTAAAGCAGCCATATCCATGCAACAGTTAGCGGTAAACTGGCCCCTCTCGTGCATTTGACACAGATACACATGCGCTGTTTAGTGACATCACCTTTACGTGTGCTAAATGCCCACAACCCGCTCTAAACGTAATCATTTGATGACCCTTACCATGCCTAAAACATTTGGTGAAAAACGGCCACAACTCACTTAATTTTCAAGATTTAGTTACCAAAGTTGTTGAATCAGTATTTTGTTCTTCTAGTATTCCACTAAATGTTTGGCTAGCAGTGACCCACAGTATCTCTAAGTTATTACAGGTTAATAAATAGTTATACTAATGACTGCATATTTTAATATTTTATATTCTTGTAGAAAATATCTATGCCCAAATTACCAACTACATAGAATACAACAGATAATAACTGATATTTTTGTGATTGATTTATTATGATAACAATTATAATTGTGATGTAGCTATACTGAATAATGTATAAATTTAGGGAAAAAATGAAGATATTGAGTATGCAGATATCCAGTGAACACAGTAGTACATTCTACAATACATGATGCACTAGTATGTAAGCATACTCAAACAGTGAACGTATAAATCCAGTTGGCAATAAGTTGTTTTACATTTGACGCCAGAAAGGGACACTATTTACAATTACTATAAATAAAAGTTGGCTACAAAATTAATTTCTGCTATTTTGCCTTGTCTTCAAACTCCACTAGAAATTTCAACTAGTGAGAGAGAGGTGCTGAGGAGACTGGATAATCCAGTTGGCAGCCCAGTGACTGAGCCAATTGTTGCAACTTGCTTTCCAGCAAAAAGTAAACTAATCAGATAGTGGGCGTAAAGATCCCTAAAGATCGCCAGGTCTTATTATAGTTCTGAAACCTATTTTGTGTACTTCCTCAGAATCTAAGAATGGGAATGATTCCAAACTTCATATACTTGTAGACCTTGACCTTGGAAACAAAAATCTTCATTTTAATTTTTTTAAGAAAACATGCTGACATGTTGCTGAGAAAAGCTAAAGAACACAATCAACTGGATAAAATAAAAAAGAATAGAGAAAAACTAAAATGAACTTCTTAAAGACAATCACCTAATGAGGCAGAGGATGAAGAATCAGCTCGCCAGTGGCGGTACCGTCAGAGGGGTATTGGAGTTTATAGCTACATGAGGCTTCTGAAGCTGTAGCAAAAAAGAAATATAGTACCAACTAATTATTTTGATATTAATTAGTCCTCTAGCAGTACCCTTCAGGGTCCATTGCTAGCCATAGCCCTACAAACAGTAAAAAAATTAGTTACCCCAAGCCACCAAAATTAAATGACACCAAGAATATGCGAGGGCGTTGTCGCAGTACCCTTAACTAAAATATACTTTGGAATAAGACATGAAGTACAACATAATAGGTAATTCTGAATAGTTTTGGAGAAATCAGTACAAGTGTGGCAAATAATACTCTGGAAAACTCTAGAACTCACACTATGAGGCTATGTATCTTTCAAGTTATACTTGTGTATGGAGCACTGCTAGAAAAACATTAGCATATTATCACTTACTGCAGGAAAACTACTGTATCTAATTATAGTCTCACTTGCTTCTACATGTTCTACATACTTGCGCTACTCTTCTTATACCATTCAAGCATAGTATTTTGAAGAATCCTAAATGAAACCCAGTGCTGAGCAATTACAAGCTGCTGGTGCAGTGGGCAGGGCAGAGTAGAGATTGAAGAGGTTGAGCAATATGAACGGCCAGCTCTGGCAGGTAATCCTGAGTAGTATAGTGAGCAGAGATCAGTGAGGAGAGAGTGGTGAGGTTGTGCAGCTTGCTATGAGGCAGACTTGGGATTGATTTGTTAATGGTGTGGCAAAGACAGTATTCAAAATTCAAGACATGCCACCATTACTTAGCAATATCCTTATGTGGCATTTTCTATAAATTAACGATAATAAGAGGAACAAAAAGATTCAATATTGTAGACTATCCCCTGGCCCGGCAAAACCTACTTATAGAAAAATAATACAAAAACGTGATGCTGCATTTATGCTGACTTTCCCAAAATTGTTTAAATAATCACAATTTCCTACATCTTGTAAAATTTTAATGCAATTCGAATTACATCAGTCAACGTTTTATAAAAATATTACACTATTATGAGAACAATTCAAATAATTATTTAAAGTAAAGTTTCTATTATTTTAGGTTTAATAGCAAATAAATGGTAAATGAGATGTCTAAATTGATATAATCCATTGTTGCAATGTTCCAGAATGAACATGTCATTCTTTGAACTCTTTGTTAAATTGTGATTACTTTCTGTGTCATGACCATACTGATGTAGAATGTAATTTTATCATTTGATGTGTTGTATTATTCAGTTTTCAGAAAGTAGACTAGAAGCTGAAAATAGAGAATTGACAGAAGAAAATACAAAATTTGAATGTGATAAAGAAATGCTGGAGTCTTCAAATACCAAACTTATTGAAGAGAAACATCGATTGGAGTCAAGTGTTATGCAAGTACAGGCAGAAAACAATCAACGGAAGACTGAGAACAATCAACTGAAGACTGAGAACAATCAACTGAAGACTGAGAACAATCTACTGAAGAGTGAAAATGATCGATTGAGGTAGCAGATAACTGAGGAATTAATTCAGTTGAAATCTCGTCACGAACATGAAAAACTTCAATTTGAATCTCATTACCATCAGGAAAGACAAATTCTTCAATCTGAAGTTGTACGACTAACAGAAGAACTGGAGCGCATCAAGACCGTGTCTATTAACAAGAAATCTTTGGTGAGTATTGTATACCTTTTTACACTGTAGATAAATTCTTACTGTCCCATAACTTGACACAATCCGAGTAGAAAGATTCAATAGCTTCGAATCTAGCTAGTACCAAATCCAATTATTACCTCGACAAAAATATAGGATTATACAGATAATCAAACTTTCAAGGTAAATACAAATACAGATGTAATAATATTTAAAGATATAAACTGGACAAAATAGCTAGCAAATGGATAAAGAATGAGATAAAACTAAAAAGAGAAACTAAGTGATAGAGTTCGACGACGATCGATAAGTTGCCGCGAGTGAAGTGCATGAAGTATGAAATGTAGGCATGAAGTACGAGCATAGAGTGCGCAGTGATTAATTTGAGATGTTATGAAGCTTGAACATACGTATATGTTTAACTATATTACGGGTTTGAGATATTATCAGTGATATTCATCCCACAGAGAGCGCAGTTATCTAGCAACATTTCTGATTGCCACCTTCTAATTATTTATATTGAAGTAATCATTCAGCACAAATGGTGAGGGAGCCACTGTACACAACAAATTAAACAGAATAGCTATAACATCGAATGTGATTAGAAAAATGTAAATACTAAAAGCTGGCAGAGTTCAAAAGATACAAAATGTCATAGAAACTACATGTCACAATTGTTGCACATAAAAATACATTTCTGAGGATAGACTGCCAAAAAAAGCCTAAAAGTTGTTTAAAGTATCTAATTATATTGAGAAGATAGTTATTCACTTTAAGATTTTTTTTTTGCTATTATTCTGCTAAGCAGTAGCTTAAACATACAACACTTTGAACACACACTTGTTCACTGGATATGCCAACACCAGACTTGCCTTAACCCATTTACTGGCACAAGCGCCTATAGGCGCTCAAGGATGACGTAATGCGGGAAAAAATATTTTTCCCCTAAATGATAAATGCTAAAACTTATCTGTGCAGCATCCAGAGCACAGCTAATGTGTTGTTCTATTACATGTATTTTTAGAATAGAAATAGCTACTACGTAACAAAGGTAGTTGGGCTAAAAATAAACTTGACGTTAGTTTAAAAAAAGGTGATAAATTTGTCCGCAACTGAGATGGTGGATCTTGTCTGCGACGACGTTTTCAAGTGAAAACTTGAGAGGGAAGGGGCACAGGAGCTATATTGCTACCGCAGAGGTACTACTGTCAAGGATAGAGAGTTGGACTTGCCCACTAAAGCTGTCATTTCATGCCAGTTGAAGAAACTACTATTTTCAACTTGAGAGCTACGAGAGCACTGTAGGTAGCGAACATACCAGCAGCTATATCGAAGAGTATATGGAACTAGATATTCCAGGTAAGAAAAACAGCTATTTACTCAGTATATTGGAGAAAAAAGTAAGATATAGTTATCCCGGGAACATGGCGGTAAGTTTTATTATGCCTAATAGCTTTCCCAGGAATATGACGCTAATTTGGTCACAGCTGTAAACTTTTTTTTTTACAAGCTCCCAACAAAAAGTAATGATTTGACTGAGCTACCTTTGCTGCCCTGAATTACTTTGGACTTCCTACTCATTCAAAGGATAATGTCTCTACTTCTGCAAGGTCTGAATATTATTGAGATGATGGTAATACTGATTATGTTGAAAGCATGAAGAAAGGTTGACTAAGTAATGAATGGATGAAAAATGAAGAGTATGAGTAAGATTATGGCTAGAAGTGAGTGTGTGCAGAGGACTGGAATTGTTAGAGAAATATTCTTTTATTCTTGATGTTCTTTTCCCAGCATTCAGTCACGCCTCCCCTGGTGTCATCAGTGAGCAACAGCATTGCTGGCTGAGATAACTGTCTATTATAACAGTAAAAAATATCTAACTATGCACAAACAATAACTAATATTGCACTGGAACGCATACAGATCACTTTGTTATGATATAGTTACATTGTGGTCCCAATAACTACTTTGTGGTTTGTTGCTAAGCAACCAAATTTGACCAAAAGTGTAAAATAATACATTTACTTTCAAGGGATATATGGTTGCTAGGTACTTTTTTGAACTCCTGATTTTATATTTATTTTAAAAACATTATTCATATAGAAAAAATAAAATTACTGAATTTTATCTGCTGGTGAGAGGGTTAATGTTCTCTCCATGCATTGACTATTTGGACAAAAGAATTTCGGCAGTTAGCTACAGTACAAACTTACCACCACCAATAATTCAAATGAGCATGTAAGACTTACTGGGTCTGCAAAATTCAAACTTGTCAGAGAAAATTGAATTCAGAGAGGTACACACTTGAATAATACAAGTAATATTTGATAATCAGGATTCTGTTTAGTGGAGTATAAGATGGGGGCGACATTGAAATAAACATGCAGTTGATATTAATTACTAGCTCATTTGAATGAAATGGACTTTCACAATTCAGGATGTGATAAACACAGTGTGATATGGTGAGCACTGATCATAAACCTAAAAATACTATTGTGAAGATATTAGGCTTGGAATAAGTGTATTTATACCATAGTTGCTATGGTAACGGTCATGAATAATGTTATTCCCCTCCAATCGCCTGTAGGGGAAAAGTATTGTAACACAAGGAGAGTTTGGATTTCATGTGGAAGATGCTTTTGTCAGCAATATAAAGTGAGATGAAAAAAGTTATGGTATCAACTAATGTATCATGATTTAACTACGAATGAAAATTTAGTTGTACATGTTTGAAGTGTTTTGGTAACATTTATTTCATCCCTATAATGAACTGGCTCAGAGAATTATTTTTTGAGAATACAGTCTTGTCTTGGGAACATCAGTGGATACCATCACTTAATTTCCCCTGTTTTTTGCTTAAAGGAATAAAATGCACTAATTATCTTATCAATTTTTTTGGAATTACCCTCACTGCATTAACTAGATATATTTTTCTCCTCAAAAAAAAAATATCCGTTCTTTTTATTTTGTATTTTACTCCGTTTAAAAAGGTAACTATGGTATAATATATTTAAACATGATAACTCCCGGAATTAGATAACCACATTCTTCCTCAGGTTTTGCCCTTGGGAATGAAACAGTTATTAGCTATAATTTCTCGAACCCACGTTTTGATTTTACACATTTGCGTAGTGGTTGATAGTAAACAGTAAACATGGCAACATCGTTGTTGTTGTTTTTCTTACTCGGTGCACTTCATTTTATTATAATATTTGCTAACATTTACTTTAACAACTGTATATATATATATCTATTTAGACATTCCCACTTAAACTAGACTGGAGGTGTGGACCTGACATGCCAGTGGTTATGAGTGGATACATCCAATCAGTAGAGATAAATGATACAGTGTATGTTGGTGGAGGAGTGACTGACAGAGGAGGATGACTACATAGTGATGGCCTACAACACACAGTCCTGCCAGTGGCATACTCTACCTCCATACAGTACCAAGTTGTTTGCTATTACTACCATCCACAACAAACTAGTTGTGGTGGGAGGAATGAATAGAGATGACTCTGATAGCAGTGAGCTAGGAGAGTGGCAGCCTGACAGCAACCAGTGGACACACCCCTTCCCTCCTATGCCTACACCTCGCTCTAGGCCTTCAGCTACTTCATATAAACATTGGCTGGTGGTGGCTGGTGATGTCCATAGATTCTGTTTATAAGCATGTGTTGAGGTACTTGATGTATCCAACATGCAGTGGTCCACTGGACCATTTACACCAACACCATGGTACATGATGAAGTCTACTACAATAGGAGATGCCTGGTACCTCATGGGGGGTATGTGTGAGAAACTGTTGTGTGATAGTCCTGATGTCTATAGTGTATCTCTGGAACAAACTACCTCCACTCAACTGTACACGATCCTGTCCACTCAACATTAGAGGATCTCTACTAGCAGTCGGTGGTTTGGACAAGATGAGTAAGGAGCAATGTCCACCATCCAGCACTATGTCCCTGAGACTAATACCTGGGTCCAGGCTGGACAACTACCACATGCAGTATATTACTGTACCTGTATCATGACATCAGACAAGGTCCATGTTATGGGAGGACATGATGGGAATAGCAGATTTAAGGAATTGTATACTTCTATTATACCTTCATTTTATGTTAGAGATATTATGTTAATATTATAAGAACTATCTTAAATATTAGTAACATTTTTGTAATTCATTTTAAAATGGTAGAATATTTAAACTGACTGTGATTCTTCTTGATATTAAGATTTTATCTATCAGTATTATTACGCACATGGCTACTTTCATATTAGCTTACTACAAATAGCTTTTTTGTTACTTTATTTATTCCAGCTAAGCTAGTTGTTGTAGCTCATGTGGCAGAGCGCTTGTGCATTATGCAAGTGGTCCCCGGGTCCAATTATCTCGGTGGTGACCAAATATTTAAAGCCTATGTAAGAGAGAGAATACATCTAAAGATAGTGATCAAGTTTTAATTAGTTGAAGTCATCCTCAAACTTTTCCATATCATTGTATAGAACTTTATCGTCAATTTCCTTCCCTGCTGCTTTTTTTCCACTAAAAAAATAAAGTAAAGTAAATTATTTCTTATGAACTAATCTACTTTATTTACCTTCCTTCCAAGTCAGAAAACCTCACTGTAGACTCATTTGTTAATCCTCTTCCAGCATATGCTGAGCTATTAATATAAAACAATCGTCTAATTAAGGTTTGTAAATAGTTCACCTTCTTAAAATTCATTTGCTATTATTTTTCATACCTTTTGGCACTTTGTTTACTGAATTTCCAAAACATTCCCACTATAAGTAGAACTATCAGTATTAAAAAGAGGAAGGCTATAATAAGTCCAACGAATAATATCACAAGAGATCCTCCAGTCAGAGCTCCATGTTGAGCTGGAGGTGCTTGCGTTATCCCACTCTGCCCCTGAGGGTTAGGATTTTTGTTGTCATCAGGCTTTTCTGTCTTTTGAGGTTCTTCCATCTTTTCACTAGTCACTGGATTTTGCTTTTCAGTTGGCTTCTCTGTAGGTACAGTCTGTGTAGTTGCCATTGGAATTGTAGCCGGAGCCTGTGTCACAATGGGGCATTCTGGATCGTCTAAAGTATCCAGCCTTGTCGGACACGTGGGATCTAATTGCATTCTGAAGTTATTCAGCATAACATATGCCTTATTAGTCAAGATCCAATTTTGGAGCAAGTCAACCAAATCAATTGCACTGTAATTTGCAGTACCAAGAATGTGAGCTCGATAAATAATTTGGTGATCTTGTTGGCCACAGCTGAAGAAACCAGTCTCAATGTTAGCACTAGTGAAGCCACAGTTGCAAGTTGTCTTCAAGTAGTCAAAAATTTGATTATTTACGGCATTAGCCTGGCCTTCAATATCTCTCTGTAAAGAGAACATAATTTCATTAGAACTATCTTAAAATATTGCCTAATACTTACTCTAAATGAAGTGCAGCTGAAAACTGGACCAAATCGTACATGGAAGTAGACATATTGCTCTATAAATAGATATAATTAAAGTTTAATACATCTCCAAAATTGTCAGTATCAAAAAAGTCTATAATTGACATAAATTAGTAAAACACTATTGAACACTAATATTCCAGATCATTTCCAATATTACACTAAAACCTTATAATTAGATCATTCAAATTTTCACCATATTAACTATTATTAAACTTTCACTTACAATTTTAAATAGAACAAAAGATGTTACATTTTTTTAGTGTATTTATAGCAGGGTAACATAATCTTACCAAAAGTAGATTTGGCAATTAAAGTAGTAGCAGATATAGACACTTCTTTCCCTTCTCCTCTATCTGTTAGAACTGCAACTTTTATCTGATAGCTGGCTCCTGGGACTAAAGGTTGCACCACAAAAGTTGTAGCAGATGCACGAGCAGTATAGTTGCCTTCATGTGTATATCTTATCAGAAAGTCTTCTGGGCTCTTCCCTTCTATCATTGCTGAGTATTCAATCTGTAAAGAAAAGAATTGTAAATTTATAAATTTGCAAATTGTACCTACACAAGCTTATTAATATAAAACTGTATTAATAATCAAACAAGACATTAAGTATTTGTACAAGTGAGATATAAATTGCGAAGTTGGCAAAGAATGTAATATATTATCTGCCATTTCAAAACAACTGAATATGTCAGGTACATATAATTGTAAACACAACATCATAATATTATATTATATTGGTGTTCTGAAGAAAAAATATTTTTACCAGATGTCCGGTGATTGTGTCGCCATTTGCCTGCGGAGCATCCCAAGATATCGTGATACTGTTGTTGCTTCTGTTCGTCACCCTCACATTCGATGGCACTGGTAAACCTAAGGTAAATCATATTTTGATTAATATTCATGATAATGACTAAATATTAGTGAAAAATTATAATAAAAATGAAATTATTTTGTATACACTATTATAGCTGTACAAGGGTAAGAAATGATGCTATACTTATGTACATACTAATGTAACTAATTCTAATTATTAGCTATAATTCTAAAAATATCTATTTGCCAAAATATATATCACCATTCACACTCTGTTCATAATTTTGTTTGATTGCTATATAGCTAAAACACACAGTGATCATAATAGAATAATATTTATAGTTTGTAGTGCTAAGTAATTACCTTGAACGGGAACAAATATGGTGGAGTTAGAGGTCACTGAAGAAAACAAGCTTTCTCTATTGATTCTAGAAGAAGTATCCAGAACAGTTACACTGACTCTGACCTGGTACTGGACGCCAACTTGAGGGAGAGTTATGTTACCAGATGTCACATCAGCTGAGAAATTCTAAGAAAAAAAATACATAATTATGCCAGTCTGAGGCAACTATATGAAATGGTACCTTAGCTACACTCTGAAGACTGGTGTCTGCATTTCTCTTGCTTCTCGAATTTGAAGAGGTTCGAGTGATAAATGGTACAGCATAGATAGTGTAATAAGAAATGGCTCCATTCGAGACTGAAGGTCTGGTCCAGTTCACCATGATAGTGTCCGGAGATACCAACTTGACAGTGACATAACGAGGCGGAGTTGGAGCTGTATATAAATATTCATACAGATTTTTAAAATAATCAACTAAATGTCTCTTATCATTTAATAACTTGAGTGAAAGTGCTAAAAAATTAAACGATTAAATAATATATTCCAATTGATGTTCTCCGTATTAAAAGAAGATATTTTTGATAAATAATAATTTTTTATAAAACACGTAGAGCATTTGATAAATATTGTTACCAAAAATTATCATTTTAATCTTACGTGATGAAAGAGTGACGAATGTGACTTGAGATGAGTATCCACTAGAAGTACTGTCTCTACCCGAAGCTTGCACGCCCACGTAGTATGTACTTCTGGAATTTAGACTTTGAAAGGTGTAGTTGGATGTACTGGCATCAAGATTGTACACATATCTGTATGATGGACCAAAGAAGAAGAAGGGTCTGTTGTAGCCTATCCTGAGATTGTAATATTGAATATCATGGCCTCCATCACAGTTAACTTTAGTCCAAGTGACTGTAGCAGTGTTGTGTGTTCTACTGACAATGACCGGTCTTGCTGGAGTTGGAGGTATCCCTACAAACATAAATGCAACCATCATTTCCAAATTTTAGCCTTATAAGATAAAACCAAAATTAGTAGCTATAGTCCATTTTGGTATTCTTAATAATTCATGTTAAGCTCTATACTTACTACCAAAGAAGACTCTGAATGTTCTCTGCTGAACTCTGGCCAATCCACTGCTACCAGTCACATTTGCTTTACAAATGTAAGTACCAGCGTCGCATAATGTTACACGCCTCTCATTGCCAATCTGGAGGACAGTTGTGCCATTCGGAAAATGCCCTTCACGAAGATGGCGGTTGTCAGTCCCAACTCTTGAACCATTAGAGAAGAGCCAGTGTATCTCAGCATTAGGAATGCTTGAACCACAGAAGATGTTGATAGATCGACTGTAGGAGTAGAATGTTGCTCTGTCAAGATCATTGCCATTGATACCAAAGAAGTTAATAACATCAGTTTGACCTGCAATAATAATGTTAAGTAAATGCCTTCATCTCTTTTATTGGAATTATTACAGGCTAAAGCCATTGTCACTAACATAATTTTTAAATATAATTGCTTCTTTACAGTAAATTTGATATTAATTACGCTAAATAAGGTAAAGTAAGAACAACTTGAGGTTTTGCTAAAATTCAAGTGTATATGCTTATTTGTGCTTTGATGTCTATTCTTTGTTGTTGTTTTTTCAATTAATTAATTAATTAACCGGCAATTGTTTATTTATTTAATACTTTGTTTTTTTTTTGTTTTTTTATTTGTTGTTGCTTTGTTTACTTGTTTATATATTTATTCATTCTCATTTTTCTTTGTTTATTTATTGATTTTTTTGTATGTCTAGCTGTTGTTTTAGTTGTTTATTTATGATGAATATGTTTACTCATTTATGCGTTTATTCATAAATTCATTCGTTCATTTGTTCATTAACCCTCATAACGGATGTGAGAGAGTGTTATAGTAGTCATCCTGTCTGTTTGTCTGTCTGTTTGTCTGTCTGTCACGCTCTGATTTTGGAGAATAATGACAATTAACAGTTGATTCAGGTATGAACTTACTCGGAACAAAGATTTAAGATCTTTTATTGTGCTACTATTTTTAATTTCGGGTTAATCATTGTGAAAACGCGAAGCTTTCAGCTCCGCAGTAGGTACGAGATTTTATGGGCAATGCCCCCTGGCGTCACATCATAATCATGTGAGCAAATAATTTCTTGCAGCCAGCGGTATAGTTTGATTTATGCTAGGGGAAGTTCACTGAGTTGAAAGAAGTGAAGTTTCTCGTTGAAAATGTGTATTGGTGAGTGTTTCTGGCTAGTTTAGCTTCTTTACTTATGAAGACAACGTTTCCATGTACCATTTTCATTGGTCAAGTTATTTTGATGCCTCATTAAAATATAGCTAATAGATTGCTTTTCCTTTTGGAAGGAGATTATTATTGTAATAGCTAGGTAGTGCTTAATATCACTGAGGGTTCGCATCTTTGGTGCTTCATATCATTGTTAGTTTGTTAGTAAATTTCATTCGTTCATTCATTCATTCATGCATACATTGTTTCCTCCCTTCATGTATTCATTCATTTCTTTATACATTCATTTATTCGTTCATTCATTGATTTTATGGGTGTGTTTGAGTTATTGTTCTATTGTTTCTTTATTTTTAATTTTTATATGTCAAAGAATTAAGAATAGTGTAGCTGTAAGACGTTTACCAAAATAATGATTGATAAATGTTCACATGAAATCTTGCTCTGTGTATTGACTTCCCTTACTGCTCAATAATCTCAATTCAATTGGACATTATTAAGTCAAATTTCTTTAACACCATTGCTAAACGTTTGCTAATTTTATTAAAACTCACATATATCCATGGAATTGGTGTTAACCTTGAGGTGAATACTCCTGGGGCCATCTCCTACGGTGTAAGCGAGGACACTAACTGTATACCTAGTGGAAGCTTTCAACCCTCCGATGATATATTCATTCTGTGTAACATTCAAATCTACTGTCATTTCCTGGCCACTCGCAGACTGGTACATCAGCTTGTATCCTCGCAGCAACCCATTCAGATCATTGAACAAAGGTGAGTTCCACTCAGCTATGATAGCTGAGCAATTGAGGACAGTCACGTGGAAGTTTCGAGGGGCAGCCGAAGGAGCTATAATAAGTATGTATTATATTATTACAACAAGAATGATCGAAAGAGACAAATAGTATGATTTAACATATAGAAGTAAGTTAGCCAGTCATTATTAACAGAGAGATATAGCATCAAGAATATTACATTAACTATTTATTTGTTGATTATCCCAGCAAAGATATTCCTTATATTATTCTTTTTTATTTTGATCATTGATCCGTAATATCACCAATTCTCCCATGGAAGCCTATAGAATGCCATGAGAAAATATATCTAGATGATTGTAACATCTACATACGATATTTTCACGGAAACAGTTGCACTAACTCAGTTTATGCCATAAAATTAATTTACTATTGCTACTCATAATGAGTGAACTTAATGAATGTACAACATATTGAATTGATTCACATTACCTATGCAAGCATTTAAGTTAACATATAAATATTCTGACTACACATTTTTTTTTGCTTTGCAAATGCATTTAATACTTCAGAAAAACATTATTCATTTATGCATACTGTGTCATTAAGGTAGCACAACAAGATCAAAGTAAGCAACATAAATTCCTACACTACAAGAGTTGAAGTCAAACTAACACGCAGGTATTGATTCATACAATTGACATGTGCTATTATTCTTTAACTTACACCAAAAAAAATAATACTAAAAATTATTTATATTATATAATTTTATAATAATAATAATTATAATAATCAATATAAATTATGCTTGACGATAACAGCGGTGTATATTCATAAATAATTCATGGGTTGATCTGAGTTGGTATAGCATCATCATTATCAGAATGGAAACAACAATGCTGGATATGGAGGGGGGGGAAGAATGATAAGTAGCACTCACGGGAGTCGAACCTGCTAACGTCAAGTGCAGAGTGCACACACAAACCAGTAAATTGTCAGAATTTAACAGCTTCAATTAGCTTGAAGTGCCTTACTAACCTATTGTATCCTATAAAAGCTGAACCCTGAGTAGCTGAACTGAGTTGGGAAAGAATGTACTTCTACAGTAATTAACCATAATGGTTATAAGAGAGGCAGACAAGCAGAAGAATTCAAGCGTCATTAAAAATAGAACCAGGTGAGAAAAGCTAATTGATGTAACTACTTCAATGAAGAAGTGAAAGAAAATACACAGAAAGGACAGAGATAATCAGGAGCAGGAGAGGTAGACAGAGGAGGAGAAGAAAATCCACTCATCAAAAAAGGATGGCTGAGAAAAAAAAAAGAGCACGAGAGGGAATCATGTAGAAACTACCTTATGCTACTGCGCTACTAATTTGCACAAGTTAGTACGTCAGGCAATAGAGTGTGATGGGGTAATTGCTAGTAATATTATAATATAATAATAAACAGCAACAACAACAATAATAAAATAATAATAGTAATAATAATAATAATTATTATTATTATTATTATTATTATTATTATTATTATTATTATTATTATTAGTATTATTACTATTATTATTATCATCATTATTATTATTATCATCATCATCATCATTATTATTATTATTATCATCATCATTATTATTATTATTATTATTATTATTATTATTAGTAGTAGTAGTATTAGTATTATTACTATTATTATTATCATCATTATTATTATTATCATCATCATCGTCATCATTATTATTATTATTATTATTATTATTATTATAATTAATAATAATCTCTTTGTAGTTAGTTGGGTGGCCCACCCAAATAAGAATGGTATTCCCATGTTCAGCAATCACTAAAATTATTATTATTATACTTCTACAAAGGGAATCTTATTATTAAAACTTACGTTGTTCCCGAGTAGTAATACTAACACTGTCAGAATCATCCCCATTGAGGTAACTGTAACAGGAGTACTGTGTAAATCTCCCCTGTGCAACTATAGTGGCATTTATAGTCACTCCTAGAGGCATCCGAAACAATGTCTTTGATGTACTGAAATAATACACTGAGGATGTGTAAGAAAATGCTCGATCACTACGAGTATATCGTATTAACATTCGATTAGAGCGAAGATAGCTTGGAAATACATATCGCTGCAACACATATTCATATAACCATGGAGATTAATTAATAAAATGTAATATTTTATATATGTGCTGTTCACCAATAGTGTTAAAAAATTATGTAACATGAAGTGCTGTTAATTGAATAATGGATAATGCATTAATTGATCATATTAATAGGTAAGTATGACAACAATACATAAGGTAAGCAATATATATAAATACAATGGACTTCTATTTTTATCAGATTTACCTTCCATCTAAATGTCACTGAAGTTCCTCTAGCAGAAGCTGTGAAGTTTTGAGGAGCAGACAAAAATGTACCTTCACCTGCAGAAAAATTAGCAACATACAGTTGTCACCAACATTGTCAGCTAACATAACAAATTTAATATCATACCACAATTTTCGAACACAAGTATCTCAGCACTATCTAATACGAATTTTTGAAACTTCTAATTAACAAGCAACTGTGTTACAAAAAAAAACAGGAAGAAAGATTTGTATATATGCTTCAAAGATAATTGAAACACACACACTTTATTCATATAATTTATAAATACATACAGTATTACATATTTTATTTAAAAAATTATAACAGAAACCAATTTTTAGTCAAACATCTTTAATAGCATCTTACTTGCTCAAAACCTATTTTTCTATTTTTACTTACGTGGGTAGCAAATGACACCAGCATCATCCCAATGAGAACTTCGGCAAAATCTTGTGCTTGAGTACGAGTACCTGTTATATCTTGTGTAAGAGCAATCGTCCAAAATTTCTGCTCCAGAGCAGATCAGGTTAGTCATGAATATTGGCACTGAAATAGTAAAGGAATTATATTATATATTTAGTATGGTATATTGAAAGAAATTGATTTATTAATAGCAAAATAATAATGATTACCTCTGCCTCTTCCAGTAGCAGCGTTGTATACTGCACAAGCAGCTCTAGTGTAATTAAGTTGTTGGCAGATGACATTTGCATCAGCTATATCAAACCTGTAGTCGCAAACCGTTCCCCATGATCTATTGTTGTAGTTAACTTCAACACGTCCTAGGAAGTCCAAGCCTCGAATAGGAGTAACCAGACGAATTTGGAAATTGGAAGGGCGTGCTACGTAATGCATTGACAAATTTTAAAGTGACACAATATAATAAATCAAATTAAATTAAATAATGATATTGATGAAAAAAATGAAGATTTATTATTAACCCTAAAGCAAACCTTAATTAACAAACATGTCAGAATGTTTAAATACAGTATAATGTATATATGTTTAACATTATACATAGGATATGTTCCTTGTGTATTTCTACATTACACAAGAATTTTTCCCAATTGACCAGCTGCGTACAGAATGCTCTAATGTGCCTGTGTGTAGTTTACTATTGCACTTTTCGAAGTATGGCGGAGTTAGCTACTTCTGAATGTTTACTGTTTCAGAAAATTATCAATGTATAATTAAACAATTTATTATGCTCATCGTACAATATGGGAATAATATTCACCCTAACACTTATATTCTCACTTGACTTTGACACACGGTAATTTTTCACATACTGGTAAAGTACTAGTAAGTCTTATTACATGCAGACTCTACGATGAAAGGAATACTTTGCTTTAACAAATCAAATGCATAAAATGTTGGTAGCGTCAGTGAATTCAGATATGTGAAAACTGGCTGTACATGGTTACATATTACAATGATGCTCTGTAAATTTACATCCTCTCAAATATGATTTTTAGTTCAAAACGAAAACTTAACATCTATTAGAGGACACATAATATTGGCAAAATTGAAAAGAAAATAACAGTTAGTATATATTATGTTTACCTGTAGCATTGGTTTGTACTGTCAGTGGCTCAGAGTATTCACTATATGCTCGATAGCTGCTATAAAAGCGGCAATAAGTAGAAGTGACCTCATATCTGACGGCCACAGAATATTCCGTGTCTTTGTTGAGATTGGGGATTGTTACGATGTGCGGACCTCGATTACGGAAATTTGGAGTGTAGAAGGTGGTTCTTGGAAATGATCCACTGGCATTGTATTGGATACGATACCTTCTCCAAGAAGTGCTTACAGGTAATACAATAGACTAAGTAGTTAGAAATAATAATATAACAATATTAATAATAATAACAACAATATTAATAATAACAATAATAATAATAATAATAATAGTAATAATAGTAATAACAGTAATAATAACAATAATAATAAATATAATAGCAATAACAAAAATAATAATTATTATAAATATTATTGTTATTATTATTATTTTTGTTATTTATTATTATTATTATTATTATTATTATTATTATAATAATCTGTATGATAATACGCTTGTGTGTCAGTTAACAGCAGTGACCGACGACTGTATATGTGTTCATGAATAATTCGTGAAGTAATCAGAATTGGTAAAAACATCATCAAAATAGGAAAAACTTATGATAAGGAGGGGAAAATGGAAGAATAATAGCTACATTGGCGGTGTTTGAATTTGCAACTGGTGATTGCGGAATGTGTACACTAACAATTTAACTGTCGGTACATAGCTGCTTCAAATTAGCTTGATGTGCTTTATTAACCTATTGTATCCTATAAAATAAACATTTGGTAATTGAACTGAGTTAGGAAGAATGTTCATCTACCGTTGCTAACCATAATGGGCATAAGAGAGGCAGAGAAGCAGGAGAATGCAAGAGTCAATAAAAATAGTGAACCAGGTAAAATATAGAGACTACTTAAGTTTAGAGCTTTCTGGATGCTGGCCATCTATGCTGCTTGCAATCACCCTTCAGGAAATAGTAAACAGTAAGCATACCCTCCAGTTATCTTGCTATGTATTTTGTGTTTTTTATATCACCACAGATAGTTTAGCCCCAGTTGACCCGGCAATAACGATATTATTATTATTAACTATATTATTATTATTATTATTATTATTATTATTATTTCAATGGGTTAAGTTTAATTAACAATTATTGGCTGTTAAAAAGAGAAAAAATTTGCTAGCAAGTGGCCTTGACTTATTACAAGTGAGAATGCAGTAGCATAAGTTATTTTTATTCATGGTTATAATTCTCTACCGTTGGTTATGGTTACATCAGTTTCATTCTCCTGCACTATGTTTACCTGAACAATCTCATTTCTGTATCCCCCACCTTTCTTTTTATCAGCTCTTTCTTATCGAGTCATGGAGTCCTTTCTTTCCTTTGATTATTTCTCCTGCTTCCGAAACTTTCTGTCCTTCTATCATGATTGTGGACTAAAGCTCTATGAAACTTATGCCTTCTTTTAGTACTCTCACCTTTCTTTTCGATATTCTATTGCCTTTACTCAATGATTCGATTCCATCAGCTTTTTAGTACAATACAAATTGTTCCCTTTTTGCCTTCTCTTCGTATTTTCTCAGTTTTACTACACCGCTTTTCCTGTTCAATTCCAACGCTAATTGACCGCTCTTTGCCTTCTCTTTTAGCCTTCCTTTTTGAAAGCTACGCCGCCTATCCTCGTCTATTCCACCCGCTTTTAGTTAGTCTCTCAAGCCAGACCACCCCAACACTCTTTTCCAGCTCTTCGCGCGTGCTTCTCTGTACGGTCATGGGAGGGGGGTCATGGGAGGGGGGTCTGGCTTGCGAGGTTACAATTACAATAACTAGTGATGTGCTTGAGCACAAATGTCGAGCGAGCCTAACGATGTTACTATTTTTATAAGAATGATTTTGACTTCTAACCCTAAAGCTACTGAAAATAAGGTCCAGTTTTTAAATTTCGCATACAAGGTAAAGGGATTTAGTGCCATAGTAACAACTCTCTGCAACTGCTTGAATTGAAGGAAAAAAACAACAAAACAATACACGTTATTTAAAAGTTTTCTTTGTGATATTCTTTAGCTAAGTAGTGGTTGTAACACACAATGCTTTGACACAACTGAACATGCACCTACACAGACTTACCTTCGGGATAGTCTAGTGGACAATGTATTTTCAAGTAAATACTGTTTCGCACGGCTTATAACCATGACAAAGAGCGCACTGACTTACCACCGCCACTCACTCGAATTGAAAAGGAAGTCCCTTAAGTTTTCACGTTTTAACTGCACCCGCAAAAGGGTAAACAATACAATTTCTATTGTGATACGGGTACTGATCGATAAACAAGAGGATTCTGTTTAGTGCAATTGGGGACAGGGTCGACCACATAACTAACACAAAAACGCGAGGGTCAAAGTACAAAATTACATACGTACGTCCAAACATAAACAAACATCCCCGATTTTCCCACTGTAAGAACAGTGTCTTGCTCGCTACGTTCGCTCGCCAATCACTGTCTACTGGATGTGACGATACTTTACCCGCTCTCCTGTTCATCCACTCTCGTCTTCTCAAACCAATTCGCTTGTTAGTAGTCTAACACAGCAAAAACCCTTTATTTCTTTACAACAGCGTCTTGGTTTACTTGGTAATCCAGTGCTAGTTCACCGCTAGTTCACGAAAGCTGCTCTTCTGTTTTTGTGCCGCCACTCTGGCCTATATCCATTTTTTTGTGCCGGGATTTGGTTGCTAACCAGTTCGTCCTGCATTCTAGGTTTACCCGGTAATTCAGCCAAGTTCACGAGTATTGTGATTCTGCGCATTCTAGCTCATTAGCTCTTGAATTATTCATACTTCGTCGTCAGTCACCGGTATTATTATAACTAGAGATGTGCTTCAGCACAACACAAGACTTGCATTGTATTCTCTTGGTGACATGATATCTTGGGAAATTGATTTTTCAAGTAAGAATGCTGTGAGCATTAAAAACGTACCAACACCCCTAATTTTCTAGAAGATTTACTCCAGCTAATTTGTAAAACAGCCTAATTCCTAGTGGTAACAGTTAAACTCCCTTGGATAATAATATGCGTAAAGATCGTTTGCAAAAAAAATTAACATGAATGCAAGGTTCAAAGTAAAACAAATGACATAGTCATGTCCAAAGATATAAACAAATATCCCTGATTTTAGATTGTGTTACTACTAATCGTGACTCACACACCTTGCTCAATCACCAATAATAGTAATAAAAGCAATGATAATAATAATAATATTAAAAAAAAACAATAATAATAATATAAAATAATAATAATAATAATATAATAATGATTAAAATTATTAACAATATAATTATGTATAATCTAAAACATTACTATGCTATTTGATCAATACTTACTGGGAAAGTAATGGTAATTGATCTTGTAGTTGTATTGACAACACTCAATGTAGTTGTACCAAATAGAGATGCTATAAAATTATACACAACGTATGAATTATCTAACTGTAAAACTTACATTCTTCTTTACAATTATTTTTGTTAAAATAAATACATTCATGTAAATATTCATAATGTAATTTCATCATATAATCAATTTTTACTACTAAGTATTTTTATTCAATTATATATACTACGTATCAAAAAATCACATGGCTTCCCACAGTTGTAAAGTAGTCATTATCTTACTCAACAATCCATAAGTGGCTATTATTACAACTAGTTGTAAGCACTAAGAGTATGATAGTCAAATAATAAGACATGGCTAGGGCTCAATAGTATATTGCTATTATAATATTATAAATCGGATAACAATAATAAAATCTGTATGTCAAAGCAGTAATGAATAACGAAAGAAGCTTTGGAAAGTATTAAGAACGGAATATAACATTACATTTATTATAACACTTAATAATAGGACACAAAGCTAAGAATTAACATTCACTGGAATTTCTTTATGTTGCTTTATAAAATGCTGCTTCTGTCTGATACTGATCAATACCTGCCCAGAAAATACAATCTCATACACATACCATTTCTGCACACGGCACTGCTGTCATCTCTGTGGGATGTGCAAAAATGAAATCTAGACCCCCATCCTCGAAATGGACATGCATCTAAATAAGGTTCTCTTCCATTGCATAGGAGTCTATCCATCCATATTGGTACGCTACTGGATGCTCTACCAAAGTAGCCATTTATTCTGGCACACTCTGCCCCATCAAAGTTGAGCATTCTAAATTATTTTTACAATTAATATCAAAATTACTGAGTAATTTATAAACTGTAGCTAAATTTACCTGCATGCTACATTAGCATCAGAATAGCCCCATGATCCATCACATATAGTTCCCCATCTTCCATTATACTTAACTTCTACTCTTCCTGCAAAAGAAAGTGATGATCCAGCAAGACGAATATCTTGGATGCTGGAGTTCCTCTGGCCTGAACATATGATATAAAAAGGAACAATATTACAATATAGATTTAAATTTCTATTTAAAATAGCTAGCAAATCACAAAGTTTATTATAATTATAAAAAAAATATCTTACACAAAGCCAACGAGAAACATAGCATTAATGAGATAACAGTAATTTTTTCAGCCATTGTTAAATTTCTGTGACAGAAATTGCACATTGCCACTGTTCACACTCTCTTTTATAGCAGTCAGCGGGATGCAATAATGGATGTAACTAAATATAGTGCCCGAACGTTCATAATTTGCTGACTCATGCTGATAAGACAGTGTTGTAGTAGTAGGTATGAATTTCAGTAGTAGACAGGAAATATGATCTAATAATTATGTTCCACTGAAAGGAAGTGAATTATATCACTAGGAATATCAAATAGGATGCATGAAGCAGGAATTGGGAAAGAGTCATGGGGGCTAATAGCCCTTCCAGCAATTCTCAAGGGGGCCCTGCCCCTCCCCAATATCTTCTCAAGGTTTATACTTCATTAGATGCTTACACCTACAATCATTGAACTTTATTGTTAATTACAAATTTAATAAAAACAAGGTTGTATGTGATAACTAGCTAGCAGTTTCTAAATTATCTACTAATATGCTAGTTCAGATACATCACTTCATTATTCAGCAGTCTCTACAACAATTGAGACCAAAAGATAACTTGATGCAGTATTCTTCTTCTCTGGTGAATTTTTTTTTCTGATTTAAGCAGGGACTCCAAACTAAATAAATAAGTACATGTTGAGCTCAGTAGGAACATCTACATCTTAGTATACTTGCATAGTAAAAAAGATAATCTAACAATATTGTTGGAATATCAAGTGACAAGATTAAAGAGTGTGGACTATCACCTTTGCTAAATATATTTATGCTATAATAGCTTTCAATATTTTTTTCTCTCATGTTTGTAATGGGTATTTTGTTAACCAGACTTAAGAGGAGTCAAACTAATATTATTTTTTTTAATTTGGGGGGGGGGGTCCTCATTTCTATCAAATATATGAAAATTATAATGGCAAATGTATAACCATGATAGTAATTTCTGGCAGGAAAGGTAAAACAAATTTCAGTGGGTGGGGCGGGGGGGGGGGGGGGGGAGGTGGGGTCAAATTACCACCTAAAAGGGCATAAGAATCTCTGTTCACATACACACACATCCACAACTCTGTGAGATTGTAATTAGTTTAATGTAATTATGACAATACGGTCTAAGTGTCGCCTCCTTCATCCCCCCAATTTCATACAGAACTGTGGCCCTTCTTGGTAACAATAGTTATATTTCAATTAAATACAAGTACGAACTACAATAACTGGATGAGTTTTACAACAATTCATTTATTTACTTATTTCTTATTTTTACACTTCAATTATTAAAGAAAAAGAATAATATAGTAAACGAATCCTACTGTATAATACAAACTCTTAATCCAAAATTGCTGATACGTACACATTAAACTAGTTTAAGTGAATTTGTAATTATAACAGAATAAATTGTAATGCCTTATGAACGTAATAGTGAGTATATTTTTGTTATTTCTAATATTCCATTAATATTTTATCTTAAAATTAATATAATTAGTACGTACCATTTCCGAGTGATCAAATTAAGTTGTGGGGAAAAGCAGTAGTTGTGGTGGGAGAATAACGGCGCTACTATCTGTTGCATCAATTACAAGCAATTACAATTTTAAAAGAGGAAGTGCATCAAGCTCTCTTGGGACCAAATTAGTGGTGTGTTTTGTCTGCTAGGCGACAGAAAAAATCCCACATTAGTGATGAATTCTGGTATATGCTTATGATCTATTTCAGGGGTAATTTTTCTAAACTATACATTTTATAATCTCTAATAATGTTTTAAATAAACTTTAAAATAATTTTGTAATACAGCTATTCTTGATGTATTATGTATGTACATTATGAATAATTCATTATATAAATTTATTTTCTTTCACAATTAATATATCAGAATAGTCATGAAAGAATTATATATTAATAGTTGGCAGAAACATTACAACAATCTATGGACGTTATCCGGCTAGCTAGTAACGTATATAGACAAGATGTTAGCATTTCAGTACATATTGTTTTCAAAATATTTCCATCTCATACATCAAGTGCATATATAAGGCTATAGAGAGTATCAATTTGTAGTTGTACAACTGATAATGTGGTAAATACCCTATTGCTACTAGGACCAACTGGAAGTAGTCCCACAAACTGCCAGATGTGCACATACTTTTGTGGTTTACAACAACTCATAACTTTACAACCTTGCAATTAATTTTACTACATGTGGTTACTATTAGGCATGCCTACATAACAAGAAAAAACTTGATGGGTCCTAGTTTTGCCCAACAATAAAATTGTTTCACAGTCTAGCATGAATAAAGGTCACTTGAAATTATATAGTTGTTGCTGCTGTGTTGGGCTAATCAATATTATTGGTAAGCTAAATGATCTGCTATTCATTGAGTCTGCTTAATAGACAAAACATTTAATTGCAAGGCAACGTGCCTTTGATAAAGGAATGAAACTAAATACATTGGCAATATCCTTTGCTACCAAGCGGTAATCACTTCTTATTAGCAGCACTAGCCTCGCGGTAATTGTTTTTTAAGCCTAAACTCGGAGGATTTTGATAGTTCACGCATATTCATTCTCTTACAGCTACTCTGTGCTGTGCACTTCATACTGTTGTTGCAGAACTGGATAAAAACTGCTTGGTGAAACCCCCGCACTGTGATATCAGGTAATGTTGCACCGATATCCGGTGATGTAAGTTGCACCGTGAATATCTGCGCTAGGGATTTCTCTGCGCATTGTTTATCGAGTTCAGTGTCAAAGTGCGAGGTGCACAAAGTGGCTCTAAGAATGAATATGCTTAAACACTTAAATTCCTTCAAACTATTTTATTTCTTCTTACAATGTTCAGAGAGCTCAATTTTATATTTCTAGCTTTCCCTATGGAGAACTGATTTTTAAGCGATGCACAATCATATAGAAATATTAACACAATTCAAATTTTGGTAAGATGTAAAAAATAAGTGCACTAGAATAGTTTTAGGCATACACAATAATTATTTCACGTACAGTTATAAATAAATAGCTCACAGCTACCAAATATTAAACTGGAGGTACTGTTTATAGCTATACCTACACAAAAGCATTAAATCGTGTCCTCTTACGCTAAAAAAATATTACTCGTTTTGTACGAGCATTCCTGCGAGCTAGACACTTAGCACCATTTTATAAAAATGCCAATGCTTCTAGAGGTAAACAATAATTACTTCATGTATTTCTGTCTTAATTCTTATTCCAGTGTTCCCATTCATGCTCTATTAGCTAATTCTTTGAAAACATGTGCATATATATGTTTGTCCTTGATCAAGCTTACTTAAAACCTCGCTTATTTGGGTGGCCTGATGCTAAGAGGTGCCACTAATATCAGGGGAGTATGAACTGTGGGAGCTGTCCCCACTTATCTCATGTACTAAGATGGTGAGTGAATTTACTGCATTTCCTACATATTAGAGTGTGGTAACCATGTCCTCCTCTTCATTATTAAGATGGACTTGTTGCACGTGTTATTCCTACTAATTAGAGTGAGGTAACCATGACCCCCCTCATCATTTTATTAAGATGGACTTGTTGCACATGTTATTCCTACGAATTAGAGTGTGGTAACCATGTCCCCCCTCTTCATTTTATTAAGATGGACTTGTTGCACATGTTATTCCTACTAATTAGAGTGTGGTAACCATGTTTCCCCTCTTCATTTCATTCAGTTTTGGAGTGTAAGAGAAGAAAAAATAAACAATAGCTAGCTATCAACAATAGGATCCTGAAATTAAAATATTTAAGAGAAGACAGAAAATTTCATTTAAAAAAAAACAGCTATCGAATAAATGAAAGAAAAGGCAATATTTACTTACCAATTCACCTTGAATTATACAATTATTAAGGGACTATTATTGCCATAACAATCAGCAAAAAGCAATACATACATTTGGTACTGAAGGGAGCAAGCTGAACACAAAGTGATGCTGTTTGAAATGCCATATTTGTTTAGTTTCAGTAATAAATAACACTACAATATGCAATATAACAAATGTTAAAGTCCACTAAATAGCTTTAAATGTCTCTTTTTCGTTCTATTTTCATAACTTGTATCATTTCTTCCACTCAGCTTCTTTATACGCAAGTTCCAGTGAATCTTGATACTCCTCTTTTGCTTCACTTTCTTCATCTGCTGGAACTTCCTCGTCTGAGACAAGTTGAGACCACATGTCTCCCTATTCAAAATGCTCTTCAAATATTGCATTTTGCTCTATTTTAGAATATAAAAGGAGAAGTATATTCTATAACATAAGGATTACAGTAAATTCTACAAACTGAGAAGAATCTGGGACCAGGATTTTAGTTCACAAGTAACAGGGATTTTTGCTGGAAGAGTTGATAGCTAAACAATACATAGGAGGGGAGAAGTGGAAAGTTCACTAAATTAATAGAAATTATTTTATAATTAGAGAGTCCACTATAAGAGTTTTCATTGTATCTCTTTCACATAAACTGAAACTATAGAAAATGTTATTCTACACCTACGTGGGCAAGATTTCTGTATTAAATGGTCCAATATTCTGTTCAATCCACTGTAATATTGAACTGGGAACACACAGCTAGAAGAATGCCCAGCTTCAGTTGACTGTGTATTTGATACCATGACCAACTCCAATAGCTAGTACCTTAATATTGCTTCTTTGCATATTAAGTACTGCTGAATTAAGATTACCTCTGTTAGATTTACCGTCTATAAAAGGATAATAATAGCAGCAATTAACAGTAATAAGAATAATTAATTATAATAATTAATTATATTAGTAATAATAATAATAATAATAATAATAATAATAATATAATAATAATAATAATAATAAAAATAATAATAATAAAAATAATAATAATAGTAATAGTATTAATAATAACAGTAATAATATACTGTTTTAAAGTTTTTTCTTGCTGGTTTTTTATAGTTGATGTTATGCCAATTTGATTTTTTATACTAAACAATTCATTTTTAATGCCAACATGTTTCAGCAGATTGCTTCTGCCATCATCAGGGCTGATTTATAAAAATCAAAAAACAAAAATGCTATAATTAGCCTAAGGGTGATGCTTGACAAAATGCAATATAATTATTGCCTAAGGTTGATTCTTGTTTATTTATGTGAGTGGCCTCTAGCTGCTCTCAATACTAAAGGGGAAAGCTCCATTCCAGAGTCCCTATTCATAGTTAAGTTGTTGGGTGACATATTTAATATAGTAAACAATAATAATAATACTAATAACAATAATAATAATAATAATATTAATAATAATATTAATAACAATATTAATAATAATAATAATAATAATAATAATAATAATAATAATAAATTATTAATAATTATACAGTACTTATATTGTATGAATGTATAACCATAATTATTATACTTTTAGTTTTCACCTGTCAGTAGAAATATGGCTATCTTTGGAGTACGACCAGATCTTGCTCTATGATGGTTGCTTGGTGACAATATATACCTGGCTTTCTCCAGACCTGCTGGAGTATTAGTAAATCTAGTATTAACATAAGGAACACTTTTTATGGCATTCTTCAATGAACTTAAACTTTTGTGGTCATCCTAATCAAACTCTATCGAAGCTTGATCGGTGTAAGCCACTAAGCCAATTCTAGCAGCTCCATTCTGCAGGTTAAACTGGGACACCAGATTTTGAAGGAATGTGAGAGCATCTTGAAAGCTGTACTGTCCAATACTTTTAGACCGATCCAGTATCAATGCCATGTCTACGGTCTTCAAACATCCTATGTAAAAATTCAATGGTGTAGTCAGTAATTAGAACAAGTTGGTATGCTTAAATGGCGAGCGAGCCTAAAGCTTTATGAGTTCCTTTTTATCATTGCAAACCCAAAACTATTTCTTCTCTTCTCCAAAATAAAAAAACAAACAAACACACACACACACACACACAAAAAAAAAATATTCACATAAGTAAAAAGAATCACAAGCTGATAATATGTTCTAGATTATATTCATATAGTTGATAATAACACAACAACAGGAATGCATCAAAAATTGTTTGCTAAAGAAACAAATGAAATCAGCATAGTCTGCAGAATAATGCCGTCAAAACAACAGGTGACATAAACACTATAGAATATCTAACACCTGGAAATTTTATAATTGCTAGGTGCACACTAAACTCATTTTTGTTTATTAGTTATTGTTGTTATTATTATACATATTTTTCAAAATGCTTTATCCACTGATGTATAATATGATACTTGTGAAAATACAGGTCCTGTGTACCACACACATTGTATATATATATAGACATAATGCAGCACTATTTCAAGTGAGTTATATCTGAAAGACTCTTACTAGATTACCACATATACTCATATATTACACATCTATTGGAAAACAAACAATGAATGCATAAAGTAAAGTCTTAAATACCCTCATAGACCTTTATAAGGCCCCATAACAAATTGCTAACTTTAATGCTGCTATGGTAGTCTATTCTACCAATTCTTTGTCCCCGGAGTGAAATAACTGTTTTAAAGTATTTTTTTTACTATTTTGAAAGGGCTTGGCCTAACACAACTTACCCCTAAAATCTGAAGTTATAGAGTAGCTCTGCACAATCAGAAAAATAAGACAGATCAAAGCCTTCATATCTTCAAGAATCGCATGCACGACTATAAATCGTGTAATAGTGCAATTAAATCATTTTTCATCACTCCATGGGGAAGAAATTTAGACAACATTCATGTTTAAATGTTTAACTTGGGAACTTTGTTAGTCAAATTATATTAGTGAAGATTAACTACTATTCTCAGCAAAGAGAATTGGTATGAAAGATTATGTATGAGTTTGACAATCCAATTAACCCATTCCATTTAGTTGTCGAGATGTTTGAGCACATGATCTTGATTGCCTCTCCGTGATCTTTAATTCAGTATTGTGCACTCAAATTGACACTAATTTAAAGAAAGAATACAGAATAAAACTCACATACTTCTGAGAAAATGAAACCCTTTAATCAGCCAAGATACACACAAACATGAGTAAGTTTTGAGGAGGAGGAACTATATAAACTTGATAAAATATGAACTGAATACGGCAATGAAAGAATGGTATTGCATTATCTTGCTGTAGTTCCATTGTAAAAGATAAGGAAGTTGAAGACTAGTCTTTTCAATGACTAAACATATTAGAGGATAGTTTTGTATGGAATTATACATCTACTGATCAGTTCCTAAAATCAGACGTCAACACCACCTGCTATATATCATCAGCAATTAATCCATAGATAGTGTATATACTATAGAATTCATTCTAGACTCTCATGATTACAGCCAGCGTTATTTGGGTTTAGAGATTCCAGACATGTTTTAGTTATTTACATAATAATAATGAAAGAAAGGCTTTGTTTTATAAGCTAACAAACTATAAGAGTAAAGAAACTTGAAATATTTTAATTGTGAGAATTATTTTTCACACACCTGTGTGAGTTAAGGTCCTAGTGCAAACTACAGTAGTGAAAATATCTAGTGTGGAATAAACCACTTATTGCACTCTTCAGAGTGATATGGCAAGAAATTTCACTCTCTCAGGCTTTATTTTCACTGCCTCACTAGTGAAAATAAATTAGCCTGCTCATGAAATATTTCACCATATCACACTCTGACTCATGTAATAAATATTATTTATTCTAAGCTAGATACCTTCACAATGATATTTTTAGGTAAGTGACCAGTGAGATAACTCATGATACCACATAGTGTTAACTCATGGCTGTATTGGTAAGCTCATTACTGCAGAGTAATTATAGCAACAGGGCCTAGAGTACACTCTGGGTTTTTACAGCTACCTTTACTCTAGTGGAGCCTATCCAGCCAGGTTAGAGCAGCTGCTATAATATCAGCTGGTGTTGTAGGGAGCCCCTAGTGAGTTGCCAACTTTACACCATGAGTTACCAAAAAACTACTTCAGTGAAGATATCTAGAGTGGAATAAACCACTTATTACACTCCTCATCAGAGTAATATTTGGCTAGATATTTCACTCTCAGGCTTTATTTTCACTTGCCAAATTAGCCTGCTAGTGAAATACTTCACCATATCACACTCTGACTCATGTAATAAATACTATATATACAGTATGCATACATATAATTATGTATATAACTATATGATAAAATATGGGTGCCAAGAATCACTACAAAAAAGTGGCATTTCCTGAGTACAGTTTGAGTCAGAAATTAACGTGAAATGTCAGGCTTGACTTTCATGAGTTACAAATGAACTATCAGGTACAGGAAATTTCACATTTTACTCTAGTTTCATGATGTGCATGAAATATGATATGCCCTGGTAATGTAATTCCATGAAATGTGATATTCCTGAAAAATTTCATGAAAACATGAAAATTTGGAATTTCCATAGCTGTTTCATGGAATATGAAACAATGATGTCAGAAATTTCGAACGTTAAATAATGGGCTTGTGTTTTCATCTGTTCACATCTATAGCTAAACTTTGTTCAACAGCTGTTATTTGAATAAAAAATTTCTTTCTAAAATTAAGTATTAATTTATTACTTAGTCTTTTGTTTCCTTGTTTCATTATTATTTGTTTAAGCATTTTTTTTATTTATTGTTTAATTTACACTACATGAAAAATCCCACTTTACAAGGATTTTCACAAAATGTATATGCAGCATATACATCATAGTTTCCTTTTTTTTACCAAGACAAGTGTACAGGCACAATAGATCAAGTAACACCTGAGGTGTACTAGAGTTTACTGAAGTGGTAAGTTTACAGATAGTTTAACACTAATAGCTACATAGAATTTACAGATGTACATGCAGGATGTATACACTGTACAAAAATGCTATTATTTTGTCTGTAACACAAATCTATAAGACGGTATTATTCCCAATTGTTTTTTGTTTTTCGTAGCACACTAGAAAAGTTATTTTTTGAGATAATATAAATGCATGTCGAAGGATAACAGTAACAACTTATAAAAAAAATATTTTGTGTATCTCTTTGGCCATGGCAGTAATTTCACAGTTTCTCATTCAAAATACTCACAAGTGCTACCACTGCTACAATGAAAGCAAAAGCATCCGTGTTAACTTTTATCTATGGTGTCATTCTAATTAATGCTGCCTGGAATAAAATTGGGGCGATGATTTGCTGTGTTTTTTTTGTTTGTTTTTAATTTATGAAAATCAATGTGTGACGTAACTTATGTTTTTTTATGATGTGGAGCGAGAATGGTAATTTCATTGGAGTAACATTGGTTTCCTATAACAAGGTGTACAGTATATCTTTTCACATAAAAGAAGATTGAGGCTAGGAACGGCAACCATTAGAACATAATCTTTAGACAACTGGGTACATTCACAAAGTTTTGATGACCTTTACCAAATGTGGTAGCTATAGCATATGCACCAATAGAAGAATTGTGGCTGTCCGGATCTTATGAGTTGCAATAAGTTTTAATGGGTTATGACTGGTAGTGAGATGATCCATAGTAACCAAAATGTGGTATTAGTTTTCTGGTTGTGTAGGGTCTTTCTTTTGCCCAGTGTAATTACTGCTATTCCTACTGTCACATGCTGGTGTGTCGAACACTCACTAATTTACATGATAGTTGCTCCTCCCAATCTGTTGATAAACAGATAGAACATTTGTGCTAAGGAATGAAATAGTCTCCACCTATAAACTATCAAACTGAGTGTTTCAAGGCTAGTGCTGCACGCACACGTGTTTACCCGTACTATTTCACTTAGCTACTGTGATATTTCACTTAGCTTCTGTGCTATTTCGCTTAGTTACTATGCTATTTCATTTCCCTGCATGATTTGAATTGTACAGTGATTTTCCCCACACTTTTTTAATAAGAAACTTACACACCGTACTATTAAAACAAATATGGTTGCCTGAATACTTAGCTTTGAGTGCTTGTATCTCTTGCTGAAATTTTTTACAGAAAATACATTTTTTTAAATGTGCTTCTAGCTATTAAATTTTAAAGCCTGTAAACTAATCCAAAGATCTTTAGTTTTAACTATGCTATGCTTTCAATGATTCAGTCATTCTCGGCTGAAATAATTATATTAATAGCACATTTTTTCTCGCTCTAACAGCCAATTTTGTTGACTTCAAGAAGTTGAAACGTCAGGTTAAGTTTAAATTAACAATATTGGCTGATAGAACGAGAAAAAAAATTGCTATTATTAAATGTTATGCTTATTAACATTAGTGCGCATGCGTGAGAGGGTTACAGTAGTCATCCTGTGTGCCGGTCACACTCTGATTTTGGAGATTACAGACAATTGACTGTTATTTAGGTATGAACTTACAATAAGGATTTAAGAACTCATTATTCTACTTTTTTAACTTCAGGGTATTTTTTAGAAAACGCCAAGCTTCAGCTCCATATAGGTACTAGTTTTTGTAGGTAATGCCCATATCGTCACATCATAAATGTGAGCAAATATTTTATTGTGGCCCACGTTAGCTTTGGTTTGCCGCTGTGAAGTTAATGAAGTTGCTGGAAGTGGAAGTTTCGCGTTGAAAATATATACCAGCGAGTGTCTCTGGCCTGGTTTAGCTTCTTCTCTTATGAAGACAATGTTTACATGTACCGTTTTCATAGCTCGAGCTATATTGATGCCTCATTTAGAATTGCCGATAAATTATTTATTGGTCTGAGATGATTTTGTAATAGCTAGCTAGTGTATAGTAAAGTTGAGGGTTCACACCTTTAATGCTTCATTTTACTAGAAGTCGGAGTGTAAGAGTTGAAGGTGAAATATTATCTACTCCACAAGAGTAAAACTGTAGATCTGTCACTCCTGTAAGCTTTCTATTTAAGTCCCGTATCATTATAATTATGTGTACATACATATTACACTTCGAGTACAATTGACCCTGCCCACTCGTATTGTAATACCACACTCTGTATCCATGTGTGTTCATGTGATGTGTACTCTGTAACCAATTGAACATGTCGCTCTCTGCAAGCTGGCATTCGTGAACTATTAAGATTCATTATGTAGTATTATAATTTTGTACTATAATACATTAGAACCCGTTGCTATATTGTTACTAGGTGTACTAACTTGGTAAGTGTGCACTATTTTTTGCCTTTAGGTATATAAACTGTGCATACTAACCACCCTTGGGGTATTGCTATTTTTGAGTTTTAGTTTAATAGAATAGGCCGGATAGAGCTGTGTGAGGCCTGGATATGATATGTGAGGGTCTACTACCCTCTCATATCCGACCTATACGGGACCAGCCCTAGTTCTACAACTCTCCTAGTTCGGACAACTCTCCTGCTGACACTCATACCCCAGGAATTTACCATAGCTAGCTGCTTAACTGTTTACGCAGAGCAGAGCAGCCCAGGGTAGAGTTAGATCTGGAGATAACAGCTGGCAGCTACAATGCTAAAGTAAACCTGCTAGGTGTGCTTCAATTGAATTTTAATTGAATTGTAATTTTGGGCCAGAAATTCGCTTGACACCACCATATTTGTGCGAAAATGCTGATAAACCAAGTTGCTAGTGGAAACTGGGGGTAAACGGGTTCTAAAATAGTTAGAGCATGCGCTCAGGTACTGGTGGATTTAGTGCACAAAGCCCTCGGGCCTATGGCCCTTGGGCTTCAGTGCACTAAATCCACCAGTACCTAAGCGCGTACGCTCTAACTATTACTTAGTAAGACGTAATTGCAATAAATTTTAAGTAATTATACTCTACTGGCAATTAATTTCATTTAGTGCACACTATATGCACTGAAATATATACAGGCCTGGAATAACCGGTCCGGTTGGTCCGGTTTTGGCTGCACCATCTTTTGAAATGGGAATTCCGAAATAACTGTTATCTTCAAAGGGAGAGAAAAAAAAAAAAATCCCAAATCGACGACCTTTACTGATAAATTTCATTCTCCTGAAGCTCGTTTAGCAATGGCTTGGCGTTTAATGATTGCGATAAGTAACAAAGTCTAAGATATTTATTTGTCGCTAGTGTAAGTACAGTTTGCAATGTAGTTACTATTGTCAGTAATTATTCTAGCTTTCTAGCTATGATGGCATCATTCTAAACCTTAGCTAATACAAAATTTCTTTTTTAATTTAGCAAGCTATTACAATTATAGTGAATAAAAGTATGTATAGACTTGTCGCACCCATGAATTATCCTTAGCCACACCCATGAACTGTTTTGGTCACACCCATGAGCTGTTTTGACCATGCCCACTACTGGCCGGACCAATTCATGAGAGCTTCCTCCGTCCTTGATATACAGAGAATGGAACTTATGTCTAAACATTTGGACTAATTATTTACACATTCACAATATATTTTTTCTTTAATCTGGTGTACTTATGCACGCACACGCATATGTGTGTAATCAGTGTAACACCAACGTATGTACCCATTATGTGTTGTATGTCACCTAGGTGAATAATGGTTCAGTGCTAGAAGATAGGAGTTGTTTGAGCATGTAGAAGCATGTGTAGGTTAGTGTTCATGTGGTGCACATAACTATCATTCCTCCATTATGCTAATTTTATTTATGGGATTAGCCACACCCATACATAAGTATGCCTATGATTGCTAAGCAGGTCTAGAACTCATCCCATCTTGTTTTTAATCCTCAGCGTGCATGCACAGTAGAGTTGCATTACTCAGTCAGTCTGTCAGTCAGTCTTTCTGTCACACAACAGCGGATCTGAGCTCTCTGCAATGTGTTGTGGACTGGTTGGTTCCAAGCCATTGTTAACCCGTTAATAGCAAGTTATGGCAATAATTAATTTTATGAAATATATATTTTGACCACTGAAACATTAAACTATCAGAAGACCAACTGAAGTACATTATGATTGGTTTTGGGAAACTGGCCTTTATTGTACATACACACATGTACATACATACGTACACACACGTACATACATACACATACATACATACACATACATATATGCATGCATACGTACGTACATATACACATACATACATGCATGCGTACGTACGTACATACATACATACACACATACATACAGTGGGACTTTAGTTGTCATTTCTATGTTTATTGTTTCAGCCTCACTGTCATTGTTTTTGCTTATTATTTATTTTTCATGGAAAGATCTTAATAACAGCTTTAAGCTACATAGTTGACCTATCATTTTGCATGCAACTAACTTATTAAAAAACAAAAACAAAAAACTTCCAAAGTAGTGGTAGATTCTGTGGCATCTGTTTTAAAGCCATTCTGGTTGTGTGAATTACTAGTAACTTGTGTCAACAGGCACTCGGCTACAAAACTAAAACAGTTAGTTTTTTGTCATGATTTTAGCAAACATATACAGAATTACGTACTCGCCTAATTTTCCAAGTAGTGTAGCTTTATGGAATTCTGACTATCTGCATCATTAGTACTAAGTCAATTACCAGTAGTAGCTGCGGCTCTGAACAACAACCACTATTTCTAATCTTTGCTAGACAGCTGGCCTGCCTAGTTATGTTAGATTTTTTTATTTTTAACGGATAGAGCTTTTTTTCTTTTTTTTTCTCGCTAATAAATACAGAACTACGTACTCACCTCACTTTTTATCGAGTAGTGGAAGCTTTCATATTTAGGAATTCTGATGATCTGGATTACTCCTTGACATCCAAACCAGACAAGCACTCAGCTACTTAAAGGTGAAGTTTTTGAATTTACAACAGATAAAGGGTTTTCAATGCCATAGCAACCTCTCGGAACAACTTTTTGTGACTTAAAAAAAAAAAGCGAACCTTCGCACAGTTTTGAGCCTCTAGCAATAAGACTTGCTTGCACTGTAGTACTAGAAGGAACTAGGGTCAAGCCCAAAAAGCTTTATTAAAAAAAAAAAAGAGCCCGTGTGTGCGTTAAAGGTGCATACGTACGATCCACACATACGCACATACATAAGAGAAATTAACTGATTTTCAATTGTCCAACCATAACACTGTCTCGCTCGCTCACCAATTATAAAGTACTAATGAAGCACATGGTTAAGCAATTATTTGTGTCTGCATGTGCTACTATTAGATTTTACTGAATTGTTCAGATAATTGAGGTTAGTTCTACTGTACATACATACATACATACATACATACATGCAAATTCTCTTGCAACCGCTAGCGGTCATGCGCACCTGGCAGAGCCAGGATGCCTGTGCACTAAGCAAGCACTGTGAGCCGTGCAAGCAAAGCTCCTGGAGCCGGGCTAGGAACTCACAGGAGAACAGACCTTTACTCACAGCAAGTCGTGTGGGCACCCAAAGTCACATGCATACATATATACATACTCACACATGTATTTTATCTTATTTTTTAAATTACCTGCACACTAGTGCAGCAGGGTAAAATGATCACATCTTTATTAGTTGTCCTGTATATATGTACATTCCATGTTGATATCTTCACAATAGTATTTATAGGTTCATGACCCATGAGATATTTCACTATATCACACTGAATTGCGCAAGCTCAATTTTCTCTGCACGAATTATCAATCCAGGTCAACGCAGCCACTAAAATATCAGGTAAGGGTGTGAAAGAGCCCATTTGAACAAACTCAGCCAACATTACAGGCGTGGTTACTAATTATAGTACAAACTACTGTGGTAAAAATATCTAGTACAGACTAAACCACTTATACACTGGGTCAGGGGTGAGATAGCAAGATATTTTACTCTCAGGCTTTGTTTTCACTTACTTTTGGCTTGTCAAAGTAAGTTAGCCTGCTCATGAAATATCTCGCCGTATCACACTCTGACCTATGTAATAAGTATTATATATGTGTGTGTGTGTCATATGTGTGTAAGTATGTGGACAATAATTTTGCAAAAATAACCACTGCTATTTTTCCAAATCGGTGTTCACTCTCAGCACTAGTGTAGTTTGGAGTTTGTGTGTGTTGTCACTGCCAAGGCCAAACAGAAGAGGGTTAGGCAGCTGTAATTTTGAAAGCAACATGCAGACATGTCTCGCTCTCAATTAATACTTCTATTGACGGCCATAGTCACACATACACGATCATTGGCAATTCTGTTCTCCCGAGCTATTCCTTGAAAGTCATCTCCTGCAGTGATCCTTTGCCTGGGCATATATGTGAGGGTTTCTGTAAAGATTTCTTCTATGGTTTTTTCAACTTAGACTGAGAACTGATTCAAGGCTAGTAATTGGGGTGAAGGTAACTAACATAGTTGTGGTCACGGAATGAGTAACTACAATTACACTGTAGCTGGCTTATTTTGTTGGTTCATGTGGCAATATTCACCTAATTTTTTGTAACCATACCTATCAGCCCACTGTTATTTGCATTTGCTGAGTTATTGTATATCAACTGTAACTGTGCTTTTTAAATGTAATTGTATTGCTCAGATCCTGGGCTTTCATGCTGCATTACTATAATACAATATAATTATTTCACACTAGCACACTGACTTTTTCTCATAGTTGAATAATAACTTTGCTTGGTTTCAATTGAACTTTATGGTAGGTGGTGTCAATAAAGGTCACCTTTATTCTGTGTATTAATAGGTAGAGATTTTTAGTGTATCAAGTGCATTTCTGAGTGTTTATAATTGTAATGTCAAAATTTGTAAATTGACAAAAAATGGTATACCTGTACTTTTACTGTGTGTATTGTGTATGTGTGAAACTTAAAAGGATTGCCAATGCGAAGGCCTGCTCATGGTCCAAGATGATGGAGTGACAGCATGAGAAAGTAGACGTGGTGTGTGACCGCATAGGACAGGAGTAGCTGAATGGGATAGTGCATAGCAGGGCTGGAGAATGAGGCAGAGAGAGGGCTGAGGAGAAAGGCTGCTGCTCAACTGAATAATCAAATGCCCTTTATCTTGCCAACGGATCTTCCAGAGAAGGATGAATTGCCTCCTCAAGATGACTGGAAAAGAAGCTGTGAACATTCGAGCTTAACTTGTATATTTACACCTGCTGCTATGCATTCTATCATATCCCACTTCATTTGTGCACTTCTTCTTGAACCCACAGTCATCAAGCAATTTGTTTTCATGCCATTATTTTTATTTCTACTGTACTGAGACTCCTGATAACCGTAAGGTCGTTGCTATAACTTTATCAGATGTGAAAAAAGTACTGAAGTGCTGTCCCAGTGAACTTCTAGTGATAATAACATTGCCTTATGTTGTGAGGGCATATTATAGGTTTTGACTAGTTTATCACCTCCTAGATTCCTCCATATGTGAACATAAACTCTACTCAATTAATATTCAGTTGTAGCGTACATGCTGGCAAGGAGTTATAATATTGCCATGGAATAAGATGTATGAATGATAAACTAGTATCATTATACTGTGACTCCTTAAAAATAACCAAGAACCACCTTCATGTTTTCAATATTTTATGCTTGGTATAAAGTTATTGGATTGCTATAATGGCATCCAGAGGTTAAATTCTGAATAATTTTTCTTGAGATGTATTTTTCGTCCTTATTATGGGACTTTATAGTGACCATTAAGAACCAGCTAAACAGTGTATTGCAATGAGTTTGCTGAATGTAAGTATTTCAAGATTATATTACCTACAATATTCAGTCATAATGACCAGGTGTAGGTACCTGTTGAAATAAGAAAATGTTTCATTTTCATGAATCAATTTACGTGTGCGTGTGTCTTGAGTCAATTTACGTGTGTGCTTGTCTTGAGTCAATTTACGTGTGCACGTGTCTTGAGTCAATTTACGTGCGCTTGTCTTGAGTTTATGTGCGCGTGTGTCTTGAGTCAATTTACGTGCGCTTGTGTCTTGAGTTTACGTGTGCGTGTGTCTTGAGTCAATTTACGTGCGCTTGTCTTGAGTTTATGTGCGCGTGTGTCTTGAGTCAATTTACGTGCGCTTGTGTCTTGAGTTTACGTGTGCGTGTGTCTTGAGTCAATTTACGTGTGTGCTTGTCTTGAGTCAATTTACGTGTGCATGTGTCTTGAGTCAATTTACGTGCGCTTGTCTTGAGTTTATGTGCGCGTGTGTCTTGAGTCAATTTACGTGCGCTTGTGTCTTGAGTTTACGTGTGCGTGTGTCTTGAGTCAATTTACGTGTGTGCTTGTCTTGAGTCAATTTACGTGTGCATGTGTCTTGAGTCAATTTACGTGCGCTTGTCTTGAGTTTATGTGCGCGTGTGTCTTGAGTCAATTTACGTGTGCGCGTGTGTCTTGAGTCAATTTACGTGTGCGTGTGTGTCTTGAGTTAATTTACGTGTGCATGTGTCTTGAGTCAATTTACGTGTGCATGTGTCTTGAGTCAATTTGTGTGTGTGTCTTGAGTCAATTTACGTGTGCGTGTGTCTTGAGTCAATTTACGTGTGCGTGTGTCTTGAGTCAATTTACGTGTGCATGTGTCTTGAGTCAATTTACGTGTGCGTGTGTCTTGAGTTAATTTACGTGCGCGCGTGTCTTGAGTCAATTTACGTGTGCATGTGTCTTGAGTCAATTTACGTGTGCGTGTGTCGTGAGTCAATCTAACTTCAAGTTCAGCCCTGTGTTAATGTTACTTTCTTTTATTTATGACAGCTAGCTAATTATCCTACACCCTGTCTCGGAATAAGGTAGACCATATTCAACATATACCACCCAGCATATTAAGTATCCAAAGTCATTTAATTAAGTTATGATTGCTAATTAATGTCTCATAAACTGTTATTCATTTTGTTCATCAATTTCTTGATTGTCCTCCTCTCCAGCAGCATCGTTAACTGTACACTTTTTATATCCTCGTGGATCATGTCTTTGTTTCAATGAATCCCTTCACCTGGTTCCTCTTGGATGACTTGATGGCAGGTTGTTCTAGTAGACATCTTACCATTAGGTAAACTGATTTAATGCTCCAGAGTGATATGACAGAGGATGGCGTAAATGTCTTCTCGTCTTGTTCTTGTTCTTCATCTGACATCATGTCAGGTGTGACATCTGACCACAGCTCCCTTTTCCGTCCTTCCCTCACAGCCTTGCCCCGGCGCTCATAACTCTGTAGAGAAATAAATCAATATGAAGTGCACATAAAAATATTATACATACGCATAATAGATTATCAATCTGCAATGATCATAGGTAAACGCATAATGGCCATTGAGTAAACATATTAATCAGTAGATGTTGAAAGTACTACAGAATCGACACCTATGCCCAAAATACTTAATCACTATAGACCCATACTTACAAACATACCAACCAAACTATACCTTTCCTATGTATATTGATGGCAATTATTTATATTAAACCAGAAATATGATAAGGAATTATCATAGCAAGTCACAAAGCAGTAAATACTTAGCGAATGTCACAATAGAAAAGCAATGACCTACATTATATTGAATATCAGCGAAAATACCAATTCCTTTTCTCCAATTAATTACCGTTAGGGGCTATACAACTATTAAATTTAGAAACCGGAACTTATTCCACAAAACTGACAATAAAGTTGCGATAATAAAAGATACTATATTTGTGTACAATACACGCAGAATGCACACTAAAAGCACATACCATAATTATTTTTATGCACCTGTCAACAAAATATTCTTCTGTGTGCAATTTTAACTCCCTCTGTGGTACAAAATATTTTTTCCGCAGGCGATTGGATGGGAATAACACAAGGGAATATTTTAATCCATAGCTGTTACCATAGCAACTATGATTTAATTACAATTAGATAATAAGTGGTAAACAAGCCACACATACACTAATATACCCAACATACTCAATACACCCAAACACCATTATACCAACACTATCAATTTCTCAACCTCTGTTTTCTGACATTAAAAACAACCTAACCTGCCCATATGGGTAAATGAAGCACATCACCTCTTCTGCGTATAAAAAAATATATAGTGGAATAACATTGAACAGATTTTAGAAAAAACGGAAAACACAGCCTGTCCACCCGCATATATGTGGTTACGGCGTTGAAAGGGTTCATAAAAGATCACATGTATCTGTAATTTGCCCCTTCAAAAATGTAATGGGAAAAAAATCGCTATTCAACTGAAATCGCACTGGCACTGTTGTGTGACAGAACGACTGACAGACAGACAAACTGAATACTATAACAACCCTCTCCCACATGCATACTGAGGGTTAACTCAGCATATACAAACCAAAAGAAAAAATGCCAGAAGTAAAAAGTAATAATGACAACAATTTACTTTGAATCATTGAAAACAGGCAGATTATTAAAGACTATGGTGTTTATACAAATAAAATTTGTGCGTGTGTGTATGTGTGTGTGTGTGTGTGTGTATTACTTGTTAAACCACTGAGTGAACATAATGGGAGAATGGATTATTACTAGCTAAAATAAAATCAAAAACACTTTCATTATTTAAAACTAATATTTAAATTTACTGGTCAGCAAAACAATTAAGAAATCAACTGCTACATTACTATTAAGAACTCCTGAACACTAGATTACCTTCATGCTATTCTTCAAACTTGGTAGGAGTCATAATAAACAACTGCAGAAAAATCTTCCTCTGATCATACTCGCCAATTATAAAGTTTCGACATTGGAGGCCTTGAGTTGACGCTTCCACAGATCTCTGTCGTACATGAATGTCTACCTCCAACACTTCTGATCAACTACCTCCATTTATATCAAAGCATTGGCACAGTGTACACTATCTGACCATACTCATGCACACTTGTATTTGCGTTCATCATGTCAATAGGTTTTACATCGCAAAAATCGTATGATCATTTACTTTTTGGTCAGATTTTGCTGATTGCTCAAAACTGTATTAACTGAAATGTTTGTTCAGCGGACCAGTTAGTTGTTTTTGTTTTGTTTTTTCACTTAAGATTGTTGAAGAAGAACTGGTGCGACAGAGGCTTTCTTTGATTCTGGAGTTTTATAGTAATCGCTGATGGCAGTCTAGTACGGATTTCCCAAAATGTCAAAGGTGTATGCTTCTGCAACTCTTTCAGTGTAAACTTACTATGACACTCTCCATCAAATGTTTGTTTGGAAATACCACATAAGATAACCAACACATAGGTGTACGAAGCAGTCTCAAAGTGGGAGGGGGGGGGGGGGGGGGGATGGGGGTCCATGAATGGTTGATTTATTCAGAGGGTGTAGCTATCCCAGTAGAAGGAATCGTGGTGATGCAAACCATCTAACCCGCAAGCCCATAAGTCACTGAGTAAGTGCATAGCCATAAAATTAATTCTGTAGCTATGCAGCATGTATGATAATTTTTATAAAAATAATGCAGCTATGTGTCAATAAAGCCAAAAAGTAGGGCAATGCCCCATATTGAAAAGTGCAGGGGGGGGGGGGCAAATAGTTTCCTCCCCCCCCCCCCCCATATTCCTATGTCCCTGCAAGACTTATCAAAGCTGTAGTGGTCAGGAACATGATATGGCTTGATGTTAATACTGTCTAAGTTACATGGAGATAGCAGAGGGAGCTGTAAAATGTGATCACAATCATGTGATATGGGCTTGGTGTGTGTGTGTATGTGTGCTCTTATGTAGCATACTCTCTGATGTTTGTCAATCAGCTGGAATATTGTGGTTGGTGTACTGAGGCTTTTGTTGCTTAGCAATAAATGCAGTAAAGTAGCAGCTGCATTATGACTGACGCTGTGTCTGTCAGTGTGTGTTTGAACTACCCCACCACACTCCTAAGTTTTAGTCCACAACAAGGCCACAAACACTTAAGTTCAATTTGAGTACCACTTAGTAGGAGATTATCTGAAGTTTGTTGGTCAAGGGGAGATAGACATTATAAGCAAGTACATGTATATCACAGCCAGAATTCTTCAACAAAAGTTTGAGAAAAATAGATTGTTGGAAGCAATGAGCATATTGTGCTGGCATGATAGGGCAAAAGCAAATAGTGAAGAAAAAAAAAGTTTGTTACATTGTTGACCCTGTTTTAAGTTATAGTTAAAGCATGAGCGCTTAGTTTCTAGTTGATTTATTGCACGACAGCCCGAGGGCCGTAGGCCCGAGGACTGAGTGCGATAAATGTACTAGGCACTAAGCGCTCATGCTTTAACTAGTTTAAATACCGGGCAAGTGTTATTGCACACTTGCCAAGTTATTACACCTGACAACAATATAGCAACGGTATTTAATGATCATAAAATTCATGTTGCTATGTGGCAATTATCCAATATATTACTCAGGGAAGACTGTAACTTGGTATTTCTGTTTGTTACTGCTATTAGCTATAGCGAGTAATAATAGTCCGATAAAAAAGCCCTCAAGACCCGTGGAAGCGGCAGAAGATGTAGAAGTCTTAGAATCCATAATATACTTTTTGCCATGCAAATGTAACGCGTGGTGCGAGGATGACGTCATGTGCAACCGCTCTATTCAATTGGTTGAAGCATAATCAAGCTGTGCACGAAGTTTCAAGTCAATTGGACATTTCTTTATTTCTTTATGATTTTTTTTGTCACCCCTACTTATTGTAGACTTACTGTATCACCTGCTCGGGACACATCTGGCTGGCCTATGTTACTGTGGAACTCTTGTGGAGTGACCCATGTTCACAAGGTAACATAGTAAATACTTATTTTCCATTGGAAACTCCATTATATGCCTTGTTTTCTTATACAGGCATTATCAGCTGGAATAACTTGTGTTGTGGTTAACCTCAATTTTCTCAAAAGTGAAACTGTCAATCTTCTAAAAATCATAACTTGCTCTCACTATTTTTTTTAAAGTGTTATTTTTATATCATCCGAAAGCTCTTTTTCTACTCTAGTGCAAGAGTAGGACTGTTTTTTTTTTAAGTTTTTTTTAAAAGTTATAATAAATTTTTTCACATTCTCATAAAAAACTACTGGTTTTTTACAAAAAAATATTATATAAAATCAACAATAAATATTTAGAAAAATCCTTCAACTTGCGCACTAGATAATGTATCAAGGAATGTGTGTGTGAAGTTTGAAGTCTTAATGTAGAAGTAGGAGGAGTTTAGTCGTCCTAAAGTGGGTAAGGGTTTTCTTGACGTTGACATCGTTGGATTTTGGAGGGTATGGTTTTCCTCCCATTTTTAAAAACTCATTTTGAAGAGCTTCAGATGGGTAATCTTTTGAGCCCAAAATTAAAAAAATATATTGATGTATACTTAAGTTATGACCAAAAGAGTAAACCCATTTTTTTTATGGGTAAGTCCCCTTAAATTATGACCAAAATAGTAAAAAAAATGGTTTCACGCTTTTTTTTAAAATAATTTCTGGTGAAGAGTGGGCAACTGGCTAACAAGTTGGACAAAACTTCCAGATCCAGTGCCAATGAATAAGGCAGACTGTCAGTATTTGAGCAGCACAAGTTATGTTCCAACAGCAAGTCTTTAATGTTTTTAGTTTCTCTTGCGATTTGACGAGACAGACGTTTTGCAATCTTCGGTCCATTTACACACAACACAACACACACACACACACACACACACACACACACACACACAACACAACACATTAAAAAATCATGTAGTAAACTGTTATGAACAACATTATTTCTTCATCAAGTAAATGGCCAAATACTCCATTATGTATTAGTTTTCCTTAAAATTATTGCCAGGTACAAAAAAACAGCTCACTGAAATATACCAAACTCTGCCAAATTATTCTGTGACATAAATTGGGAATATTGAGTTACACCAGACAAATTGGTAATTTGTAATTTGCTCTAAGGTGCACTGCCTTTAAGAGCATACTGACTACAAGACATTCTTTAATTGCCCTTCAGAGAATTTTCTTTTATAACAAAATGTTGCAGGGGGAAAATTGGCAATTTTGGTAAATAGAAGAGGATTTATTTGAATAAGGTAGTTAACAAATTATAGAATAACGTTTTAGGAAGGGCGTAAACATTTTGAGGAGAGTAGAAACATTTTCCGGGGTGGGAGAAATATCCTCCTGAAATAGCCTAAACATCCCCGTAATCTAAACAACTTTTAAATTCTTTGACACATTCTGATTCAGAAGTGTGTGTGTGTGTGTGTTTGTGTGCGTGCATGTGGACGCATAGGTAGTTGCGAAGCTGTAGAAAAAGTTGTTTGGGACAAGACACATGTCAGAGTGTAGTACACCTCGGGTAGTCATTGAAACAATTTACAGCTCTGAGGCAGAAACACCCGACAGTTAGGTGAAATCAATCAAATAGGCAGAACAAGGGTCATTGGTGCAAAATCCAGGATGTCCTGGCATATCCAATGATTGGCAGCTATCTGTGTGCATGTGTAATGTGTGTGTAGTGTATATGTGTTTGTATGTGTATGTAGTGTATGTGTGTAGTGTGTGTATATGTGTATGTATGTAGTGTATGTATGTAGTGTGTGTGAGTGTGTGTGTGTATGTATGTAGTGTGTGTGTGTATGTGTGTGTGTGTGTGTGTGTGTGTGCAGTGTTTCATCCAGACATTCTTGCAAGGGGGGGCAAAATAGAGTTTTGAAAATGTAAGGGGGGGCGGGCGGCACTGGTCACCATGGGAGTGAAATAGAATTATTGGAAGGCCTATGTCCTACATTAAAAAAACATAATCTTATCTAATGAGGTCTGCATATGTCAGATCCTGACAAGTTAATTCAGCTACTCATTTTCACCTCCACCGTCTAGCAATTTTCAGTCAACTGTGACATTCACTATTTAGATGCTTTTCACACACTATTCAACTCTGACTCTCACCTCCCCTTAGGTTTATCACACGTTGATTCACACTTACGGTTGCTGGCTGGCTATAAAAAGGCAAGCCCTCAGCTCACCGTAGCAGTTGTTGAGTTTTGATCTATACAGATTCTACAACTTCCAGAACCAGAACTCTAAGCACTCGTAGTCCCTGACAGCTTAAGATAGTCTCAAATGGATATTCGCTCTAGAGCTTCAATTGGCTGATGTTTGATAAAAATTTCCAAGGAGCTTTTTGTAAGGTTTGCAGGAAGAGAGGAATTTCTCTTCAAAGAACAGGAGGAACATGGATCTCAAAACCTTTCACGAACTGGAAGAAGGCAATAGAGAAGATGAAAATTCATGCAAAGAGTGATATTCACCTCCTATCATGTGAAGCAGAGATGGCTGCAGCTACAGCACTACAAGAAGGGTCAGTCATTCAGAAGATTTAAAGGGGTTCCTTGAAAGAGCTAGATTAAATGCAACCTACACATCTAAAGTTGCTGTTGTTGAATTTGTTGAGGCAGTTGGCTTATGGGCTGAAGAATGTTTACTGAAACGGCTTCGCCAAGCTTCCCATTTCAGCATAATGGCAGATGAGTGCACTGATGTGACGACCACAGAAGAGCTTTCAATTTTCTTCCGCTGGGTGAACATGGACGGTCAACCTGTTGAGCACTTCTTGGATATACAGTTCGTCCAGCTTAAAGAGTAGAAAGTTCTGTTTTTTGTTAATTGTTCTTTAAATGTATACATGTGCAGTCAGATTGATGTCAGGAAGCTGAAACTTCACACACACACAAATTAATATATATTGAAGTTGATTATGTTTTAAAAAATTGTGGTTTGTGGTCACAACTGTGGTAATAGATAGAAGAAGTGACCCTATAAATGGAGGATATTTTTGATGTTTTTAAGCCAGAAAAAGAGTAAATTGAATTCGAGTGTCTAAAGATTTTGCAGACTGAATCTATGGCTCATTAATTTGATTTGTACCAAATTTTTATATTTTAATACTATTTTACTTATTTTTAATTTCATTTTTTATAAAAAACTGAACTCCCCAAATGCTTTAAGCTGGTAATTTTGCAATTTTGAAGTAAGTGTCTTGGGAATTTAATATAAAATACCTAAATAGTTGTATTTCAATCCATATGAATTTGAAACCCCTATCTTGAAAATTAAGGGAAATAAAAATGCTTTTGTGAGAGTGTTAGTATTTTCGGTGTAAGTTGTGACGTTTGCGGAAGCGCTTATCTCAATGACGACGTATTCGTGACGTCAGAGTGTTGCGCTTGCGCATTTGTGAACTAAACCAGGGGAACCGAGCCACGCAAACAATCAATTAACTTTGGCGCCAAAAACCGCGAAGCAGGTGGACACAAACGGTCTCTGAGCTATAACTCGTATGTAGTGTACTAGTCTGAGACAGTCATTTAGAATAACATCCTTCTATTATACTTGCAGGGGAAGCCATTGGAGCAGCTTAAAACTCTGTCTCAACCATGACCAACTCCACCCTGACTGGTACCAGCTCCGACAATTCCACCAACCTTGTATTGAGACTCCGCTGCGTATAGACTCCATCATCATCACTTCAGTTCTTTCCATCGGGATTGCTACCGCTATATTCTTCAGCCCTATCGCCTACAAGTCTAAATCTTGTGCTGAACTACCCCTCCCACTAATGAGCAACCAACTCCAAGCAACATCGGGAATACGCCATCACTTTTGCTCGAGGGACTAACTATTTCCAAAGTTACAACGGCCATCTCACGGCTCATTTGTATTTCTTATTATTGTTTACAAATGGGCTCTTTTTAGAGCTGTCACAAGTTAATTGATTATCTTACCAAAAAATTGCGCGTTCGCGGAGCTCAACGTTATGGGGGGCGGGGTGGAATTGCGAATCAGTTGTCAACTTGAAAATAAAAATTGATATTTCGTGGAACTGGATCACTGAATTGAATCCAAATTTTGCGCACAAGCAAAATACCCCCCTTAGAATAAAGTTACAGAGAGTTTTTTTTAGAATAACGCATGAGTAAAACGGCATGAAATTTTACTGTTTACAAAAAAAAAGAATATAGATATTAGAAATATGGCTCTGTAATGTTGCGAAGAAGCCCTCAGGCTACCTCTGGAAAAAAAATGAGCGCAGTAGCTCTTTCGGCCGCTTCGAAATAACTCTGGATAGTAGCCAGTGTGCAGAGCTGTATCTCCGTCCCAGGCGGGTCTTCATTCTTCAAATTTGGCTTGCTGGAGTCCTCTATTGGTGCTCATTCCACCTGTAACAACAAAGTAAGCCCACAGTACACAGAAAAAGAAATATAAAGACATAGCAAAAACAGTCAATTTGCGAAGGGAAGTTCCCGAATAGGAGCTGCCGTGCGGCTCCAGTTTAACTACGAGTTGTGACGTAGGACGGACGAATTTGTGACGTCAAAAAAAATGGCGCTTAATGTATGGAATATCTATGGAGATAGCGTAGTTCTTATACTTATGCTGTTTTATATGACTTAGTTTCAAGTGGATTGGGATCTAACAACACAAAAAAGGTATGGCTAAGCTTATTGTGATTGCAACTAGTCTAAGTTTTGAGATCTGTACTTTCTACTCTTTAAGCTGGACGAACTGTAGTTCCATTGAAAGCTACTGATGCAAAGACTATTTATTCTGCCCTTGTTGAATTCATGAAAGATAAAAACATACAGATTAGCAAGCTGGTGGGTATGGGATTCGATGGAGCAGCTACTTTCTCTGGGAAACACAATGGTGTGCAGAGTCTCCTGAAGAAAATTTCACCTCATGCACTTTTCGTACACTGCCATTGCCATTTTCTACAGCTAGCATGCGTTCAAGCAGCTAATGCTACCAGTGGGATAAAACATGTGTACATCACACTCACCACCCTCTGGAAATTTTTCCACTATTCTCCTAAGCGAGCTGAGAGTCTCAAAGCAGTACAGCAGGTGCTTGACTTACCTGAGCTGAAAGTTGTGAAACTATCAGATACTCGCTGGCTGTCCCATGAACGCTGTGTGAAGGCAGTCAAAGCTAGCTACAGTGCAATTGTGACTGCTCTAAACAATATCTATGAGCAGACACATGCACCTGAAGCTCTACACTGTAAACCAAAAGGTGTGTAGTTCACACCAAATTAAGCGTGAATCACTTGTAACAATAGTCACACCAAAATATGGTGTGATGCTCACACCTCATCGTTTGGGTGTGAAGTACACACCAAATTTAGCGTGAATTCTCACCACAATCACTATGAACTCATACTTACATTAATGCTGAATTATTTTAAGTTACATTGATTCTAGTAATACAAATCAACATTTTTTTTTCAAAAAGAGATTAGTGTAATCCCAGATCTCATTAATCAGCCGACTAAAATCTTACTCAACACTCTTATCTACCACACAAGTGTACAAAACATTTATAAGGTATATTACAATGATAATAGCATTGGTTTTTGCCTGCACATGAATATAATTAATGTTTGGTAAAGGGTCCATGCTATTCCATTGAGTGTGAATTTCACACTAAGTGTGCATTCACACTAGGAAGAAAGTGTGAAGGACACACTATGCATAGGTGGTGGGCATTCACACTACCAGTTTTGTGTGAATTTGGTGGGTTTTCACGCCATAATTTTTACAGTGTAGGTATCAGTAAAGCCTTATGTAGGCCCTCAACTTTAGTGGCCATATACCTCCTTGATTATGTTCTGCCACAAGTGGCGAAGTTGAGCAGAGCTCTCCAGACTGAGAGAATAGACTTGACAGCTATCACCCCTCTTGTTGATGCCACTCTCAATACACTTGATGATGCCATGTTACCTGCTGCTAACTGGGTATTAGAACTGATGGATGCAAAGAATGAGATCGAAGAAGTCACTGACATCACGTTAACCACGGAAAGCATTGCTACATTCCAAGGACAAGTGGCTGAACCGTTTATCAGGATGCTGAAGGCAAACATATCCAGCAGATTTATTTCACAAGATATTGTCTCCTCATTTGGCATCTTTGATCCGAAGAAAGTGCCAGCTGCTGACTCTTCTGACTTCCATACATATGGTGAGGACTTAATAGATGTACTATTAGCTCACTATGGTGCAGAGCTGCCTGCTAAGACTGCTGGTGGAGATGAATACACCAAAGAAGCTCTTATTTCCCGCGAAACCCGAGAGGAGTGGAAAACATTTCGAAGCTACTTATCGAAGAAGCCGAAAGGTAACCTGCACTTGCAGTTGAAAGAGCTCACCACAAGTGATATGCTTAGTGAAATTTTTCCAAACATTAGCACCCTGGCAAACATATGTCTATCTATCCCTGTCAGCACTGCTTCAGTGGAAAGGAGCTTCTCCAAAATGAAACTAATTAAAACACGAATTCGAAATCGAATTGGGCAATCACAATTATCCTATTTGATGAAAATAGCCATGGAGACACCCGAGACGCTCTCATCTACACAATTAAATGACATTATTACAGTATGGAACAAAAAACCTAGACGAATTGCTGTGTGAATATTGTTTATTATTAATTTGGTTTACATTTTTCTCTTAATAAATATCGGTTCTTTCAAAAGGGTGGGGGGCACTTAGAATCCAAGGGGGGGCATTTAGAACCCAAGGGGGGGCAAATGCCCCCTTTCGCCCCCCCCTAAATGAAACCCTGGTGTGTGTGTGTGTGAAGATGAGTGCAGAGAGGCTGCCAAAGATGTTGTTTTTTGGAGAGTTGAGGAAGAAGAGGCCATGCCATGGGACTAAGAAGAGGTGGAGAGATTTGGTGTCACGTGACCTGCTGGCCATTGGCATGGTGGGGAGATGGTATCAGGAGTGTCAGGACAGACAGCGATGGCGTAGAAGATCATGCAAAGATCATGCAAGGAATGTTCGAAAAAATAGCAAGTTCAATCAAGATTCTAGTATGAATCTGACAAGATTCTAGTATGAATCTGACAAGATTCTAGTATGAATCTGACAAGATTCTAGTATGAATCTGACAAGATTCTAGTATGAATCTGACAAGATTCTAGTATGAATCTGACAAGATTCTAGTATGAATCTGACAAGATTCTAGTATGAATCTGACAAGATTCTAGTATGAATCTGACAAGATTCTAGCATGAATCTGACAAGATTCTTGCGAGGATCAAGCAAGATTTTTGCAAAGATCATGCAAGATTCTTGCAAAGATCATGTTAGAATCTTGCGAAGACCATGCAAGATTCATGCAAAGATCATGCAAGATTCTTGCGAAGAACATGCAAAGAATGTTCGAAAACATAGCAAGATCCGTCAAGATTATAGCATGATTCTGACAAGATTCATGCCTGAATCATGTATGATTCTTGCCATGATCTTGCATGAAATTTCTACTAGGGTGAAACCATAGCCACACATAGAGCCACCAACACCTGTGCTGCCAATCACCAGACCCAGGACATGCATGTTCTTTGTCACTGTGGAAGATCATTTAGAAGACCTGGTGACCTCACCAGACATAAGAAATTCTGTACACAAGAGATTAGGTAGTTGCCCAGGGTTCGCTAGGGTTCCGCTATCACAGAAAAGCTTCTGTGGGCGACTTTAAGGTTCAAGGTGTGTGTGTGTGTTTGTGTGTGTGTGTTTGTGTGTGTGTGTGTGTGTGTGTTAAATTTGATGTTATAGCATGAATTACCCACTGATCAAACAATTTTAGCCAATAAATCCTGCTACACTCGACCACAACAAACTCACAATAACTCAATGCATGTTCTACTTACTCAGTGAAAATAATAATCAAATGAGAAGCCAAAATGCTATCTACAATGTACCTGCATACTTGACCTTTAATTTCAGTAAAAATGCTCTCCTCTTGGCGGCTTTCCAAATTGCTCTCAATAACTGCTCTTTTTTTCCTGCTACTAAATGACATTGCAGCTCTTCATATTGCTTGTCGGATTGTGTCCATCGTGAAGATATAGAGTGCTTCCTTTCAATCTCCTCTAATTTTTTCTCCATACTAGGGAAGAGATCAGATAAAGACATTAGTCAATACACCACTGCGGAGCACTATTCCTACCTCGCTAGTTGCTCTTGTGACGAGATAGACTGCCTTTCATCAGCTAAAACATTACTTCTAAAATAAATAGAACAAAGTAAAAATGAAAAGTAAAAATAAAAATAACAAAACAAATAACAATAACAACAAAAAAATTGAAACAAAAAAAAACACTGGTCACCTTAGTATGAAGTAAGAACGAAGACTGTGATAATATAATGTTTTCCACTGGTCAGGTTCTAAAAAGACAATTTAGTTTATACTAATTTTTTTTCAAAGTACTTTGGCACTTACTTGTCATCGATGCAGAACACTTATACGAGTCTACTTCTTCAGAGATCCATTTCACCACAGCACTGTACCCATCAATAATATCTTGAGGGTAAAGTTTAGCCAATGCCTCCTCAGCAACCTGGGCCATACTGCATGCTCGTTCCCATCGCGACAGCAACATATTGGCTACAAACAATGTCGTACAATTAGTATCAAAAGAACTATGTATATCACAATGACTGTACATTTTGCAACATACGCTATCAGCTGACAATTATGTCGCATTTTATTTTAATATTACATTTTTATAATCCCCACACAAGTGACAATTCTCTTATCTACATTCAATACACTTACCAAGCTTTCGTTGGGTCAAAATGCCATAGTAAACTAAGGCATGAGCTAAAACATCAACACAATGTGAAGGCCTCATATCCTTCGTCATGTGACTAAATCATCTCAGATAAGACCACAAACGTTCCATTGTCTCGCCATCAGTCAGACCAATACCGGAACGTCTTGGGCCAAACTGTACCTGCACAAGAGAGAGAGAGTGAGAGAGAAAGGAAAGAAAAGAAATAATGCATAATTAGTACACTAAGGCTAACAAGAGCATTCCTATTTGTCAAACAGAAAGAATAACACACTATTTGGGTTAACCTTGTTACTAAATACGATATTAAACAAAAAAGCATAAATAGTTTTACCAAGAGGACAAAAATATCTGCAAAATTACGTATCTTCCCAGCAGTACCACTTGAAACAAAACCACCACACACATTCGCACAATAATAATAATAATAATAATAAAAATAATAATAATAACAAAATAATAATAATAAAATAATAACAAAAAATAAGAATAAACTAGTAAATCATATAATAATAATAATGATAATAATAATAATAATGAAATAATAATAATAATAATAATAATGATAATAATAATGAAATAATAATAATAAAAATAATAATAATAATAATAAAATAATAATAATAATAATAAAATAATAATAATAATAATAAAATAATAATAATAATAAAATAATAATAATAATAATAAAATAATAATAATAATAATAATAATAAAAATAATAATATTGTTATAATTATATGACATGATAGATTCTTCTTGCCTAGCATCTGTGGGGGCATATTGACTTGAACAAAATTATTGCAAGCAAAATCTAGAATTTTGTATGTCAGAAAAAGAATCCAATTGCAATATGTATATTCGACCCCAAGTCTGACGTCAAAAGACTGTAAGGGGATTGGGGGGCAATAACATTTTCAACAAGGGCATTTGCCCCCGAAGCCCTCCCCTAGAAAAACAAACCCTGGACATAACAAACCAAACTTGTCAAATACCTGACAAGATGCCTTGTGGCCAAATGAGTGAAAAATGGGTAAACACAAGGTAACTTCTTCAAAACGTCTGATTGCTGTGATAACTAGCAACATAATATCCATTATTATATACTCACAAACAATATACAAATTCTTACAGACAAGTGAATGTGAAGGGTACAGGCAATGTCATACACAAACAATAATTCATTGCCAGTAGATTCGTTAGCTTTAATGACTTCCTCAAGCATCCACACTGCGTAAGCTAGCCTGATTATAAAATAACGAACATCAAAACATAACCAGTGCTTCATAATATGTCTGTATATGTGTGGATGAGTTTGGAGGGGAGAAAGGAGAATGTTGGAATGTTGGCCTAACAAAAAACTTTAAAAAGTTCCCCTATTCCATTCCCACCATGTAATGTAATGTACGTAAGAAAGTTTAGAATTTTACCTTTCTCCATGCTTTAAATTAATAAACTTGACAGGAAATTCATGGCGACAAGCACATCCAAAAATTGCAGTCTCATCCAGTGCTCTGTATCTGCTATTACTTCGCAAGGCATCACCAGCCACAAAGTTACTGCACTCCTAAATGTAAACTGTCTCTATTACAACACATGTATTATACAGTCTGGCACCCTTACATTTTTTATCTTTCTACTTTGTCGACTCAGAGCCACAAATTCATCTACTTCCTTCTGATTGCCAAACCACAAGTTTCCATGTAGTGGCTCTCGGTGGCTGTGACCAGCTGATTTGTATCAAAGACTTATAAATATCCATTTTCTACAAGGAAGTAATAATACATGCACACATTATTTAATCTGAAAGATTTAAAGTTATGAAATGAAATTAAAAAAATTCTTAATGCTAAATTTAACACAATTATTGCCATAACATAAAATGCTGTACCTTCGACAACTTCAATCCGCACCTAAAAGTCAGGGAACGGCAAAAATCATGAAGCGAAGCCTGTGCTTCAAGCATCAGTGCCTCAGCCCAGTCTCTAAGTGACCAAATGTAAGTACCATTCTAGGATGGTGAGGTGAGGCTGGCCATAATTTGGCTCTTGCAAGGGTTACTGGAAGGGGTTCACACCCACAGCTTGCAAAATTAATGGAGTGTTGTGACCCTAAAATTAAAATATTACAATATATAAACAATAGGACACTATTGGGATTAAATCATTGATCATCCCAATCAGCAGAACATTAAAATAATAATTAAAAAAAAAAAAAAATAATAATAATAATAATAATAATAAAAAAAAAAAATAAAAATAATAAATAAAAAAAAATTTTTAAATAAAAAAAAGCATGGCAGAATATAGAATGCAATGAGACAACACAATTGTCTCAGCCTTTCTCGCGTCAAGCAGAATAGAAATTTATCTGGGGAAAAAAATCACATATTGCCATAGCAACACACAATGATTGCCAATTAGCTTTTTTCCTAAGTGTTGCACACTGCACCTGAACTTGATCAAGAAATGACCTTGGACCTCATCAAAACATACAATCATGCAACAGCAGTCCTGAAATCGTCTTCCTCGCTTCACTTTACTATCCATTACTAACAGCAATGAAATTATAGACATTACCAAACTCATCCACACAGGTGAGGGACACCATTTTCTTGGTGGAACACATGTGAGTTGGAGACACATCAATATAGCGAGGCTTCACTACTGGGACATAATGGTCACCCTATTATTATCAAACATACATACATACATACAATATTGGCATACTAATTTAAATCAATATAACACTTAGAATAGCATTCAGTCCAATAAATAAATTTGGAGAAATATCATTGGAATTCTCAATCAAAGTCAATACTGGATAATAGAGCAGTCAGGTAAGTGATACTGGATGAGTAGGGTTTCACAGTATACCCACTAGGGATCTATACAGAATTTTTTTTGTGGAGTTCATAAATAAACAAACAACACTTCAGGAGCTATGGAAAACTGTCTCAGAAGCTTATCTTGGACTGTTTTATAATTCTTCATATTTTGCACTGATGATTCTGTATTTTCATAAAAAAATTAGTCGGGGAAAAAGCAAATTTTAGGAGGGGGGGGGGGGGAAACCGAAGTCTAGAGGGTGAAAATCCCAGGGTTCCCATAGTCTGTATGAAACCCTGCCCACAGATAGTTCATGCAGATGAACCTCATCCATTAAAAAGCTTACAGCCAGCAACACGTTCTTGAATTAGTGAAATATTGTATATAAATTCACTTCAAATTCTAACTAATATTTGTCAAAAATGAGTATTGCTATAATCAATGCATTACCAACCATGGTTTCGATAGGCATGGACATTTTTTACTAGCACAGTGCATTCTACCCTAACCCTCCCTGTGGGCTCCCAGGACAAGCGAGCCCACATTCGAGAAGATAGAGATGGAGACAAGGAAGACAGAGAAAGAGAAAGATAGAGACAGAGATATATGTATTATTCTATGTATTCAGTTTGCTTCATTCAGTTCATTCAGTTGTATAAGTATTTTGCGCATGTCGGTTAGTGTTGCATTTGTCGATTTCCTTTTATGGTTATGTCATGTGTTGACTGGCCACGTGTAGTTGGTTGTCTTGTATATTCATTTCTGGTGGGTGGAGTTGTTCACTTCGTATAAAACCACCCACCATCATTTTTGTAACTTCAGTCCGTTCTATATCTTAATAAGTAAGCTTAAAGAGATTGCCTAGGCGTCGGACCTGGTGGCAGCGTACGTGCTCGCTACAACCGCTCCACGGATCCGAGAGCCAGCCCACACTCCCTTCGCACCACCTTATCCATCAACTTAAAAATTACACAAATTCTAGAAATGTTACTACAGTAGTATTTTCTTAGTTTCATTTAAAATAGTACTACCATGAAAAATAAAATTTGGTTCCATTTAAATCCAGTCCCAGAAATAACCAGACTGCCAGTTACTGTCCCCCAGACTAAAACGATTGCTTTAATGGCAATGTGAATGAAGCAATCATGTTGCTGCTCCAATAAACATGCTGCCAGACGAAAAAGAAAAAAAAAATTCACTTGATAAAGTTTGCTGTATGCTAAATGCCTCTGGAGAAGGAGAAGAATGCAGCACGACTATTAAGAACACAATGGGACAAATTTTGACAGCTACATACCCTCTAATTAGTCTTACAGGCCAGACTCAACACATCACTCCGCAATGCCAACAGGTTTGGTGGCGGACATGTGCGAAATATTACAATGTGTCACAGTTTGTAAATGTTTTCTTTTGCCATTAATCAGTCTTATATGCGAGGCATTTTCAATGCTTACTGCATTTAATGTAAGGCGCAAATATTTAACTGCAGAAAAGATTCAAGATTATGTCATACTTCACGCCTACTTCAGATAAATTGCTGACAGTGCTGCACGAATAAATGTATTAAGTTTGACCAGATTTTTTCCCAGCACAGCAGTTAGGTTAAGGATCTGGCCCGTGAAACTACCCTGTGAACATGGAAGAAGAAACCAATATTTTGTGACTACATATCATGCAAGTAACGTACAATCCACTGTTCTGTCGTATCTAAAAAACTACTTTCTGAATGTAGCTTGGCAATGCATGCTTGACAGTAGTGTGACTGAGGTCCACACTGTTGGCATAAAAAAAATAGCACTATTTTCTCTGCACAGCACACACGCCTGGCCAACGGGCATCCCCACACATTCAGTGACAGTAAACCTCAATTTTTCCCTTATAGCCTCCCAGCCACAGATGACTTTTCCTCAATAGAATACGACGTCTCTTCCACTGTATCCACTGAAACAGGAGCCCAAGGTAAGGCTGGCATTGGGGAAGAAGATACAGGTGTTGGAGGGTCACCAGAATGGCCACTAAGTATGGGCTCCACAATTTTTGCACCTTGGTGCATATCTTTTTTCATTACTGAGCCACTCGCTGGTCTCCTGGTTAGTTTCAGAGGAGCTAGAGCGAACGAACGTCTAGCCATTGTTGAAAGTACTGGAGTGGAGAAGGATCCCTGATGGGAGGAGCTCAAACTGTGAAGGGGTGGAGTTTCCGTAAAAGAAATCCGGTAGTTTTTCGGCAAGCATTCCTTTTTTCTCCCCGGGTTAACCTGAAGCGGGTGCGCTCGACAATAAGGAACATGGCTAGAAGACAGGGCTGGTCTAGAACCTTTAGGAAAGATTCGAAATTACAGCAGTATTTCTTAGACCGGGTTGTTCCCACCGGAAAGACGCTTGGAGTAGGTTCGTATGGTTCGGTGTTAGAAGTAAGTGAAGCGTTCTAGCCTAAAACCTTACACGCATCAAGCTTTACCAATAGCGATAGATTAATACAATTGATACAGGAGGTGTCCTTTTTACCTACTATATAATATTATTTCAGGTAAAATATAGCAAGGTTTTGTGTGCTGCCAAGCGTATGCACGAATTATTACTGGATCCTGGTAATCATGGAGTTCGAGAGACTGTAGACAGATATCAACAGGAATGTCAGCTCATGGCAGGTCTCCGACATCCTAACATAACACAGTTCCTTGGTCTGTGTTTCCTTGAGGGATCAGACCTACCTTTACTGGTGATGGAGAGACTAGAAATGAGTGTGGACGACCTCCTGGAGTGTGCCCCTAATATTCCACTTCAAGTCAAGATTTCCATTCTTACAGACACAGGCAGCGGTTTAGTTTACTTGCATAGTCGAGGACCTCCAATAGTCCACAGAGACCTGACTGCGAGGAACATCCTCCTCACATCATCTCTGACAGCTAAGATCACTGACATGGGAAACTCGCGCATGGTAACTTTAAAACCAGCTCAGCTAGCCCAAACACTCTCAAAGAATCCGGGGACCACTGTGTACATGCCACCAGAGGCTCTCAGCGAGAGCCACAGATATGGCCCATCTCTAGATGTGTTCTCATTCGGACATCTTGCCCTCTACATACTCACACAGGTAAAGCAGAAATTAATTACAACTAGTAGTAGTAGTAGTAGTAGTAGTAAAATGGCAAATCTATTTGTAGTAGTACAGGAGCATATATTATCAGCTACAGTGCTTCCAACTTAAAGAGTCATTTAACATACACATTCTTTTTCTTCATCATCCCAGTAATGTTTCCAATAGTGAAACTGGATGAACAGCACTTTTCTCATTCACTCTAATACATTTTACACCATTTTTTATGTCAAGATTTTGCGGTAGTTCGTCATTAAATGTAGCTAGTTAATGAGCTACGGTCCTACAGTAATTTCCCAAGTTGTAAGACGGGCTTTCCTTAACTGCAAGGCCGCAGTTTTAATTTCTTTAAGTGGCTGTATGGATTCTCAGCATTCTACTAGCAGTAGTAAGACACTGGGCTGCTTCTCTAGCAAGATGTCCCAGCATTCGGTATTCTGACAACATCAGGGTGGGACAGTTGGAGTCGGGTTGTGCGGCTCCAGACAGCAGCTAAAATACTGGCCGTGAAGGCAGTAATGCAACCGTAGCTAAAGCAGCCATATCCATGCAACAGTAAACTGGCACCTCTCGTGCATTTGACACAGATACACATGCGCTGTTTTGTGACATCACCTTTACGTATGCTAAATACCCACAACCCGCTCTAAACGTCATCATTTGATGACCCTTACCATGCCTAAAAATTTTGGTGAAAAACAGCCACAACTCACTTAATTTTCAAGATTTAACTACCAAAGTTGTTGAATCAGTATTTTGTTCTTCTAGTATTCCACTAAATGTGTGGCTAGCAGTGACCCACAGTATCTCTAAGTTATGACAAGTGAATAAATAGTTATACTAATGACTGCATATTTTAATATTTTTTATTCTTGTAGAAAATATCTATGCCCAAATTACCAACTACATAGAATACAACAGATAATAACTGATTATGTGATTGATTTATATGATAACAATGATGACTGTGATGTAGCTATACTGAATAATGTTAAATTTAGGCTTAAAAAATGAAGATATTGAGTATGCAGATATCCTGTGAACACAGTAGTACATTCTAAAATACGTGATGCACTAATGTGTAAGCATACTCAAACAGTGAATGTATATATCCAGCAATATGAACGGCCAGCTCTGCCAGTTAATCCTGAGTAGTATAGTGAGCAGAGATCAGTGAGGAGAGAGTGGTGAGGTAGTGCAACTTGCTATGAGGCAGACTTGGGATTGATTTGTTAATGGTGTGGCAAAGACAGTATTCAAAATTCAAGACATGCCACCATTACTTAGCAATGCCCTTATGTGGCATTTTCTATAAATTAACGATAATAAGAGGAACAAAAAGATTCAATATAGTAGACTATCCCATGGCCCGGCAAAACCTACTTATAGAAAAATAATACAAAAACGTGATGCTGCATTTATGCTGACTTTCCCAAAATTGTTCACACTTGTTGGGTGTGATATATGTTGTATCATTATAATAACTGCTAGTAAACTAAGGAAAATAACAACATGGTGTAAATGCTGTCATAATACTGCACAGTTTATTAACAAAATGAAATCATTTTTTTGTGAGTAGATATTTCCAGGAGAGCTGCTATTGGCTACGCGTTCAGATCCACACAATCCTGGTCGAGTTATTGGTCGCACTGAAGTAGAGCGTCGTGAGGTGTACATGAAGAATTTGGAGGATCAGTTATTGAAGTCTCATCCTATTCTAGTAGAGATGGTGACTAATTGCCTGCACAATACTCCTCAAACAAGACCTACTGTTGAGCAACTACTGGAGACACTAACACCAGTACAGGATGCAATGGACAAAATACATGGAGGGAGGTCAATCAACATAGCCAGTGTGTTACACATGAAGGAGACTAAAGAAAAGGACAGAAAAATTGAAGAGCTCAAGGTAAAGTCTAAAGTGAAGGCATTAACTCTTGAAATATTATTTTAACTTTACTAACCAGTTTAATTAAATAATATTAAGCGCAGGGATTGGTTTAAATATTCACATTTTCTATATACATCTTGTAAAATTTTAATGCTATTCAAATTACATCAGTCAAATTTTTATTAATATTTGACTATTTAAGAGGGTGCTGCACGCCTATAAAAAACATTGCACTATTACATGAGAACAATTAGAATAATTGCTTAAAATAAAGTTCTATATTTTAGGTTTAATAGCAAACTAATTGTCTTTGAACTCTTGTTAAATTGTGATTACTTTCTGTGTCGTGACCATATTGATGTAGAATGTTATGTTATCATTTGATGTGTTGTATTATTCAGTTTTCAGAAAATAGACTAGAAGCTGAAATTAGAGAATTGACAGAAGAAAATGCAAAACTTGAAAGTGACAAAGAAATGCTGGACTCTTCAAATACACAACTTATTGAAGAGAAACATCAATTGGAGACAAGTATCATGCAAGTACAGGCAGAAAACAGTCAACAGAAGACTGAGAACAATCAACAGAAGACTGAGAACAATCAACTGAAGACTGAGAACAATCAACTGAAGACTGAGATCAATCAACTGAAGAGTGAAAATGATCGATTGAGGAAGCAGATAACTGATGAAACAATTCAGTTGAAATCTCGTCACGAACAAGAAAAGCTGCAGTTTGAATCTCATTACCATCAGAAAAGACAAATTCTCCAATCTGAAGTTGAACGACTAACAAAACAATTGGAGCGCATCAAGACAGTGTCTATTGACAAGAAACCTTTGGTGAGTATTGTATACTTCTTCACACTGTAGATAAATTGTATCTTCTTACTGTCCCATAACTTGACACATACGTATATGTTCAATTATTTTAAGGGTTTGAGGAATTATCAGTGATATTCATCCCGCAGAGAGCACAGTTATCTAACAACATTTCTGATTGCCACCTTCTAATTAATTTATATTGTAGTTATCATTCAGCACAAATTGTGAGGGAGCCATTGTACACAACAATTCAAACAAGGTTGCTATAACCTTTAATCTGATAAAGAAATAATTGTAAATACTCAGTAATACAAAAACTAAATAATTTTCAATGTAATATTAACCACTTGTCATAATTGTTGCGCTGAAAAAAAAAAAACATTTCTGAGGATAGACTAAGACTTGCTTACTGCCATAAAAAGCCTGCAAAGTTGTTCAAAAGTAGCTAATTGTATTTAAAAGGTAGTTAAATGTTCACTTGTGCTATTCTTCTGCTACTTTGAACACACACTTGTTCACTAGATATGCCAACATCAGACTTGCCTTAATATTCTCTCCATGCATTGACTATTTGGACAAAAGAATTTCAAGTAAGAACAATACTGTTGAGTACGGCATATATTTTCCGCTAACTACAGTGCAAACTTACCACCACCAATAATTCAAATGATCTCCAGTATGCATGTAAGACTTACTGCATCTGCAAAATTCAAACTTGTCAGAGAAAACTAAATTCAGAGAGGTACACACTTGAATAACACAAGTAATATTTGATAATCAAAGGATTCTGTTTAATGGAGTATGAGATGAGGTCGACATTGAAATAAACACAACAGTTGCTTTTAATTACTAGTTCATTTGAATGAAATTGGCTTTATCAATTCAGGATGTGATAAACACAGTGTGATATGGTGAGCACTGATCATGAACCTAAAAATACTATTGTGAAGATATTTGGCTTGGAAGTGTATTTATACCATAGTTGCTATGGTAAAAGTCATAGATAAAAATGTTATTCCCCTCCAATCACCTGTTGGGGAAAATTTTGTATCACAAGAGGAGGGTTTAGATTGCATGTGGAAGATTTTTTTGTCAGCAATATAAAGTGAGATGAAAAAAGTTGCGGTATAAATTAATTGTTGTTTTTTACATGTTTGAAGTGTTTTGGGAACATTTATTTCATCCCTATAAAGAACTGGCTCAGAGAATTATTTTTTGAGAATATAGTTTTGTCCTCTTGGGAACATCACTGGATATCATCACTTAATCTCCCCTGTTTTTGCTTAAACGTTGCGGAAAAGGAATAAAATGCACTTATCTTATCAATTGTTTGGAATGACCCTCACTGCATTAACTGGACATATTTTTCCCCTCAAAAAACACTATACATTCTTTTTATTTTGTATTTTACTCCATTTAAAAAGGTAACTATGGTACAATAATATGTTTAAACAATGATAACTCCCGGAATTAGATAACCATCCTCTTCCTCAGGCTTTGCCCTTGTGAATGGAACAGTTATTAGTGATAATTCTCGAACCCACGGTTTGACTCTTACTCATTTACGTAGTGATTGATAGTAAACAGTAACCATGGCAACATCATTGTTGTTGTCGCTTTTTGTTACTCAGTGCACTTCATTTTATTATATTTGCTAACATTTACTTTAACAACTGTATATATTTCTATTTAGACATTCCCACTTAAACTAGACTGGAGGCGTGGTTCTGACATGCCTGTGGCTAAGAGTGGATACATCCAATCAGTAGAGATAAATGATACAGTATATGTTGGAGGAGGATATACTTACAGAGATGAGGATGGCTACATAGTGATGGCCTACAACACACAGTCCTGCCAGTGGCATACTCTACCTCCATACAGTACCAGGTGGTTTGCCATGACTACCATCAACAACAAACTAATTGTGGTGGGAGGAAGAAATAGAGATGGCTCTTATAGCAGTGAGCTAGGAGAGTGGCAGCCTGACAGCAACCAGTGGACACACCCCTTCCCTCATATGTCTACACCTCGCTATGGGCCTTCAGCTACTTCATATAAACATTGGTTGGTGGTGGCTGGTGGTTGGCATGTAGTTTGTATACAAACTGTTGAGGTATTTGATGTATCCAACATGCAGTGGTCCACTGGACCATCTACACCAACACCATGGATAGGGATGAAGTCTACTACAATAGGAGATACCTGGTACCTCATGGGGGGATGTGGGTATGATGGACAGAGTAGTCCTGATGTCTATAGTGTATCTCTGGAGGCTCTTGTTTCACACTCCTCATCAGACAGTTCCAACATATGGAACAAACTACCTTCACTCAACTATACAGATTCCTGTCCAGTCAACATCGGAGGATCTCTACTGGCAGTCGGTGGTTGGGACATGAAGAGTGAGAAGCCAGTGTCCACCATCCAGCGCTATGTCCCTGAGACTAATACCTGGGTCCAGGCTGGACAACTACCACATGCAGTACACAACTGTACCTGTATCATGACATTAGACAAGGTCCATGTTATGGGAGGACATGATGGGAATAGCAAACTTAAGAAACTGTTTACTTCTACAATTCACTAATAAATATATTTGTTTTTATGGAATAGTTTTGAACAAGTGAACTATTATAATTTTAATATGGTTTCCATGGTTACTGTTTATTTGTTTTCTAAAGAATAAAAGGCAAATTGTTTTATTATTGTAGAAGTTGGTTACAATGTATGCAGTGGGTGTAACTGAGTAGCTAATAATACAACAATTACTATAGCTATGTAATAGTTAGAGCATACGCGCTAAGGTACTGGTGGATTTAGTGCAGTGAAGCCCGAGGGCTTTGTGCACTAAATCCACCGGTACCTGAGCGCATGCTCTAACTATTTTAGAACCCGTGTTTACCCAAAGCGGCCCAGTTTCCACTAGCACCTTGGTTTATCAGCATTTTCGGTGTCAAGCGAATTCTTCCGTGTTTCCGGCCCAAAATTAAAATTCAATTAAAATTCAATTGAAGCACGCCAGAAAGTTTACTTTAGCAAGTTTACTTTAGCATTGTAGCTGCCAGCTGTTATCTCCAGATCTAACTCTACCTGGGCTGCTCAGCAGTAAGCAGTAAAGCAGCTAGCTGTGGTAAATTCCTGTGGTATGAGAGCGGCAGGAGAGTTATATGTGGTAGGGCTGTTCCCGTATAGGTGGATATGAGAGAGTAGTAGACACTCCCATATCCGGCCTCACATAACCTGCTCCCTGCTTTATCCAGCCTATTCTATTAAACTAAAACTCAAAAATAGCAATACCCCAAGGGTTGTTAGTATGCACAGTTCATATACCTAAAGGCAAAAAATAGTGCACACTTACCAAGTTAGTACACCTAGTAACAATATAGCAACTGGTTCTAATATGATATAATATATAGCTGTACTATTATATATATATATTTTTTCTCACAGTTTAAATTTATAGTAACAGTTGCTGGTACTCATTCACCCCACAGAATACAGTACTACATTAAATGTGAATTAGACCACCGACTTGACCGAACCGATGGCTAAATAATCTGATGAAAGCTACCTTTGACTGGGTTGTGAATTCCAGCCGTTTGAGTCGCCTTCAGAATTAGTCCAAGTGTATACAATTTACGAATATATATTATTAATAGTAAATTACAAGAACAACATCAAAGGTAGTCGGTGAGCACAAAAAAGAACTAGTAGAGGTAGTAACCTTCCAAAATGAGAGTTGATACCAAAAGAATAATAGAGAGAGAAAAGTCCAAATCATAAAGTTTAGAGAGAGAACCAACAACTGCACAAGGAAGAGAAAGCAATCAGTATAAGAGAGTAATTCTAACAGTAATTAGTGTGAGAGACAGAAATACGAATACTAGTGAGTGAATGAAAGCGTAAACTAGTTCAAATGTAAATTAGTAATTATGATCATAAGTTAGTTTTCATGCAGTGGCTTCAACAAAATGCATTCATTTTTTTTGTAATTTCTCACTATATAATTAATTAACAATAGAAATTTACTTGATTTCTGTTTGCTAAAATCTTATTTTTTAAAGTGTGATGTCATGTTAATGACTTATAATTGATAAGGGACAAAAGCACATCACCATGACACTCTGATTCCTGTTTTGCTCCTCTAAATGTAACTTGAACTGGGATAAATTATTCTCTGATAACTCAGAGAATTGAGCTAATACTAATGAATTCAATACACAAACACACACATACATACATGTATGTTCATTAGAAGGTGACCTATATTCACGTCACAAACATTCAGTTTTTACTACTGCAGGCTGGCAAAAACAACAATATTCCTGATTCAGTCATTCTCGGGCTGAAATAATTATAATAATAGAAAATTTTTCTTGTTTTCTTGCTGAAGTCCTCTTCAGGGGTCAACTGAGGTCGAACGATCCGTAATATAAACAGCAAGATTTCTTGAGTGTATGCTTACCATTTATTATATCATAGAGGATGATCTGCATGCAGCATGGACAGCCAGCATCCTGGAAGAGTTCCTTTATACTGATACTCCCATCTTTCTTTACTTGATAGTGAATACCTTTCATCAGCTATCTCGAGTTATAATCTCACTAATACCAATACCCTTTACCTATTGCCTGGGAAGCAGGCCACTTTGTGAGTAATGAATTTCCTGGAGTCACGTATCCAGGAAATTTCATGTTTCTCCATTTTTCTGGTAGAGGATAGGCTAAATGTTTAGACTACCACATAAAAGTTGTGATCTATAGCTCATCATAGTTGATCATTCACATCATGGCATTATTGTCTGGCAATGGCATTGATATCACTAATGCTCCCTGTCCAGAATGTCCTGCTCTGAAGTCCACTCAAGAAACCTCAATTCTACACACAATAGTTACAATACCTGGGTCCAGGCTGGACAACTACCACATGCACTACACACAACTGTACCTGTATCATGACATCAGACAATATGTCCATGTTATGGGAGGACATGATGGGAATAGCAAACTTAAGAAATTGTATACTACTATTACACCTTAATTTTATTTATGTAAACAATTTTTGTTTATTAGCTATAATTATTATGTTAATATAAGAACTACTGTATCTTAAATATTAGTAACATATTGTAGCTAATTCATTTTAAAATGGTAGAATATTTATATTGATTGCGCTTCTTCTTGATATTAAGAATTTATCTGTTAGTATTATTGCGCTCATGGCTACTTTCATATTAGCTTACTACAAATAGCAAGTTTGTTACTATATTTATTCGAGCTAAGCTAGTTGTTGTAGCTCATGAGGCAGAGCGCTTGTGCATTATGAAAGTGGTCCCGGGTCCAATTCTCGGTGGTGACCAAATGTTTAAAGCCTATGTAAGAGAGAGAACACATCTAAAGATTAGAACTCCAAAATATAAACAACATAATGTTGCCAACAAACTCATTGAAATATTCAACATAATTGGATATAATATTTTGCAGACCTCACAGCTATAGCAAATCATAGCTAGAGTTTTCATTTTTTGCCTTTCACTTAATAATGTAGATACTTTTAGCTTTTATAAACTATTATATTTAGTTTATAAAAAATGAGATGAAAACAAAAACAGCATTTGTAATGAATTCGTAGAATACAACCAAGTAAATATTTAAAATCCTAAAACATGTGCCAACATTCATTGAAAAAATAATGACAACACACTACAGTAACAAACTACAAACCAAGTTAACATAAACATCTAAAAAGTATCTTTTGTAAATAAAAACAAGAAAAGATTTGAAGTGTGATGAAGAACGTAAAACAAAAGTTACTTTTTCTTATTCTTCGCTAGCTTTTTTTCCTCTTTCTTCTGCTTTTCTATCAACTTATTTTGCTTGTCTGCATAAGGTTTTAAGTTCTTCAGTTCTTTCTTGAAGAGGTTCCTATCATCATGTGATGTCACACCCATTCCCTATATATAACAGACAAGTAATTGATAAAGATTAACAATCAATAACCACTTTGTCACACTAATTATCGAGTATAGTCTCTTACATAAGTCAGCAAGAATAGTGGACAACCACAAACTACAATGCTATTGCAATGCTTCACAGGCAGCCTATCTAGCAGTCGTCTATCTTTGGTCACTTAATCAAGACTCTGCAGTCACTGTCAGTTTGGTTATCTCTAAAACCAAGGTGGCACCTTTGAATGGCAGTACCATACCTAGGCTATATCTACCAAAGTATAACCAGCAGATCTAGCTTCTAGACGAATTAACACTAAAGAACTCCTAGACAGTTATTTGTGGTAGTAAGGCCGGAATGGTTATTTAGAACGCCAGATGATTGGCCGAGAAGACCTGATATCAAATTGAGTCGTGCTTCCTCAACTAAAGTCTACGGTCTTACTCATCCAACAACCAGCTCCAAATTTCGATCTGTGGAACCGTTTTTTTTCTTCTTTTCATAAGCTAGTAGCCACAGTAGCGTAGATTAGACAGTTTTTCTATAAAAGTTTCAAGGCTAACTTCATCATTGAGGATCGATTGACTTCTTTAGAATTATGTACTGTAAAGCTCATATTACTCCCTCAATCTCAGTCTTTTCACTCAGAAATATATCACCTCACTCATGGCAAACCCACAACCATCAAATCTACTATCCTTTCATTGTACCCTTTCATTGATCAAGATGGGTGATTACAGGGTTGGTGGAAGATCGAATCTTGCTTCTGTTCCAAATAATGTGAAACACTAATTATTATGTCCAGTAATCACACTTTAACAAAGTGTTTAGTGTTTATAGATTCGTATATATTCTGGACATGCTGGAATAGGCTCTATGCTAGAAATTCTGGCAGATAACTACTACATCAGTGAGCTGAAGTCAGTCTTTCGTCATATCAGCCATTCATACGTGACTTGTCAATGGTCTTACACCAGAACTACAGATAAGCTTATGGGACAACTACCTCTGAGTGCTTACAGCCATCACCTCCTTTTACTCATGCTGGGATTGACTATGCTGGACCATTATGCATCATACGAGGAAATCCACGTAAACCCATATAAGTGAAAGTTTATGTATTTTTACTTGTATGTTTTTACTAAAGCAGTTCACATAGAGCTAGCTTCACACCTCACTTCTGAAGCCTTTCTAGCTACTCTCACTCGCTTCGTGGCTAGATGTGGAGTTCCCAAGACCATTCTTTCAGACAACTGTACTGATTTTGTGGGAGACAAAAATGAGTTATCAGAACAACTCTCCATGTTGCAAAACAAGAAGACTGCAGACAGCAGAAGCTATCCACAATTTTTAAGCCTCAAATTCTATTGACTTGTAGTTTCTCCCCAGGAGGTCTCCACATTTTGGTGGAATGTGGGAAGCTGGAGTCAAACAATTAAAACATTGCTTCTGAAGCGTGTACGAGACCACCACCTTACCTTTGAAGAGCTGACTACCATTCTTGCTGAAGTTGAAGCTACACTTAACAGTTGACCTTATTATTTTATGAAAAGATGATGAGCATGAGGGGATGTGGATATTGGATGTGGGGGTGGGAGGGGATGTTATATGCAGAGATTGGGAGTGGAGTAAGAGAGAGAGAGAGAGGGTTGGGTAAGGCCATAGAGAAGTGAGGTTGCTATTTCAAAGTCACGATCACAAAATACTACACATACATTTTTTATAAAGATAAGATACTTATATATATTATAGATAAATTGGTAGAATTTACACATGATCCATTCACCTCTTATTCAGACAGATTTTTCTATATAGGGCATAAGTTAGACAAAAAATTGATCTAATGTACCAAGCAACTTTGTTAATTCGACAACCATTATCAATTGAAAAAGTGTAAGCAAGTGATTTCTATAGTTCGATAGTTGTAGAGAAGCCAACTGTATGGTGCAAGCAAAAATGAGTGTGGTTAAGCTTGGAAAACAGTATGAAATTTCTTGAATATTCAAACATGTAGTTGAAGAAAATTACAGTCTTTCCCTGAGAAGTGGGCATTCTTTAGATTCTGGCACCTTCAGGTCTCAAGGTGACCAGATAAGAGCCAATCAAGTGTAATAGAAACTTAACTTCACATTAAGCTATCACTCATATTACTGAATACCTAATAACATGAAAACTGAAGTTTAGATCTAACCTTTAGTTTGTGTCCGTCAATGTCAAACAGCATGCCTCCATGTATCTCCTTCTCAAGAAAAGCTTCCTGATGGCTTCCTAGTCCGACCTGCTTGAGCCATGCAACAGTTACATCTGGTGTCCATGACAATACTACATCAAAGTTAACTTCAGGACTTTCTACACCATCCGGTACATCAGATTTTTCTACTGGCATTTCCATAGGTTCTGTTGCAGGAGTTGCTTGTTCAGATACTTGTTTATTGTCTTTTTGCTCATCTGATGATTCAAGTACATTAGAATCTTTCTGCTCCTCATCTAACTTTGGATGTTCCGGAGAAACATCTTGCGAGTGGCCAGTGGTTTCTTCAACTTCTTCTTCTTTGGTCTCGTCTTTGGAAGTAGCATTTGATGTTTTATTCCTTTCTGCTGTTGGGGGTGGACCGAACACTGAAACTCCTCCCATGATGCTGAACGCCCCAGGAGGGAGTTTCCTTTTGGGTACTGGACTGGCTTTGGATGAAACAGAGTCATTGCCTGGTGCTGTAGTTAATGCTCCTCTCTGTGGACTGTTCCCTACTGATTCTGTTGCTGTGGGCTCTGAGGATGATTCAGATGGAGTAGGAACTGCTAGCTTTGGTTTGCGAGCTATAGGTGGACCTCCTGGCTTAGGCTTTTCTCCAGTACTTTCAAATGCCATTTGTGCTAAGCGTGCCTTTTCCTTAATAGAGAGATTAGATGGGTCTTTCTTTTCTGGTGATATTGGGGCAGCATCTTCAGTAGAGCTTATCCTTGATCGGGCTACAGGTGTAGGAAGTGGTGCCCGCTCTGAAGTTGGCTTGTTTCCTACACTTGGAGGTGACCTTGTAGCTACAGGAAATGGCTGCTCAGCTTCTTTTGTAGTTTCACTTTTTTTGTCTTCCTGTGTGGACTCATCTGTCACAGAAGAAGATTTGGTTGGAGAATCATCAAGGATTTCCATACTGCTTTGCCGGGACCTGCGTGCTGCTTGAGGAGGCTTTTTTGTCTGTTCAGAAGGAGTAGGTACAGGCTTCTTCCTCGGCACAGCTCTAGGCTTAGGCTTTGGTTGAGGAGTTGATGATTTAGGAGTTCCTTCCTCTCCTTTATCTTCAGGTTCAGGAGTGGTTTCTTCCAATGGAGTCTCTAAATTGCTTAGCATAGACTCAGGCATGTTGTGTAAGATATTACCACGACTATCTTTCTTGCGAAGAAGATCTCTAGAGGGCAATTTATGTTTGAAGACACTGCTAACTTTAGTTCTGTGAACTGCTGCAGAGTTGTCCAGAGTCTTGTGTGGTTTGATGAGTTCGGACAAATCTATAATGAAATTAAAATATCACAATCTGACTGTTATAGTGTACGAGAGAATGGTTTAAAAAATTAAGTGCTTATTAGAACCTCTCAATAAATGCCGACTTATACATAGATAGTTGTGGTGAACAAAAGCATTTATACTCTGTGTATGCATGTGTAAGATTAGACTAAAAAAGCTAGCCTTCAAAATTAAAGTAGTATTTCCATAGAAGCTGTTGGTGTTCTGCAAGTCTATCAATCCAAATTCTTCAAGGATATAGATTTGAGTGTACAATATTCATTACTGTCACTCTGACTAGGAATACCAACAACTTATGAATACACTAAAGCAAACACAGTAACGATCCATTATAAACTTCTGATAATTACTCAAATTGCATTTCTCTCATAATTTGCACTTTAGTATACGGAATTGTTATGCTGCAACAATATATGAGAAACACTAGTCAACACAACATGAATCATTCACTCAATTTTTTTATTTTTTATAAAAGAGTATTATAGCTAAATTGTCAACAGTTTCTTTAATTTTGGTCTGATCAACTGTGAACCACTTATGTCATTACCTGGTGAAGGTTCTCTCTCTATTTCCGGCTCTATTTCAGTTTGTTCATCTTCATTTGCCAAGTTTTCAATTTCAGCATCTGCTTGTTCTGAGTCCGCTTCCTTGGCCACGTCTTCATCCTCTTCTGACTTGGTACTTGCTTCACCATCATGGCTATGTTTTTCCACTTCGCTTGTTTCCACCGCTTCAGATTCTTTCTTCTCTTCCGCAGAGTCTTGTCCCTCTGAGATATCCTCTATAAAAAAATACATGGAGTATAAATTTATTTCAGAATTATGTAAATAAACCACGATTAATTAAGTTTACTCCTCAAAGGACCTAAAGATAGCATTAGCTAAAGTGAAGTTGGTAAACTAGTCGGCTAAACACAGCTTGGATTCTAGAACAGGAGGTAATTAGGTTTAGTCACACATATTATCACAATTGGCAATTCAATTAACCTGTATAGTTCTATCCACACTAAACTAGTACATACCTTCTTCCTTAGTGATTGTAGTTTCTTCTTCACTAATGTGACCACCATTATCTACAGTTGACGTCTCATTGGTTGATGTTTCTTCACCATCTGGAACAATCTCTTGCTCCTTTACGTCTTTCTTATCTTCATCCTTTTCATTTATTTGGCCACTTTGTTCTAAATTCTTCTCAACATTCGATTCTGCAGACACCTTTTCTGGTTTCTCATCTCGCTGTTTTTCCTTGTTGGACTTCTTTGGTGATTCTACTTTGGTTTCTGGTTGGAGAGGTACAAAGTCCACATAAGGATACGGTACCTGGGGTGATGGGCTACTCTTGTCAAAAGCATCTTCTTTATCTGAATCTTCAGATTGTGCCTCCCCATTTTGAACTGGAATGTCTTCTTCAGAAAGTGGAGTATCAGAGATATCCGGTACGGGAGATGGCTCTCTCTTCTTGATTCTGGAAGGGACGGCTGGAACTGGAGGTGGCTTTTCAACCATGTCAGAATTCGCTATTGTTTCTTTTGCTGTTAACAAACTTTTGGTTAGTGCCAACTCCTCACGCAACTTGTTTATTTCCGATTCTACTACAGAAATCTGTAAATACAGCAAATATATAATGCGTAATATAAATGAAGTGTCTATAATAAATATCGTACCTCAGCTGATTTTTCTTCCAACGATTTCTTCATATTTTCGTTAAGTGCTTTTTCTGCTAATAGATCTTCTTGAGTAGATTTTAATCTGCAAGAAATAATAACAATAAATAGAGCACTAAAAACACACAGCAACTAAAAACTGCAATTTTTGAAGTTATGTATGGTAACAGGTTTTAACCCTCTCGTTCCCAAATTGTTTGGACGCGCGCGGAAAAATCTAATCTTCTACCGCGGAATAATGCATTACCGTTTTATTTTTTTAACTCGATGCTGGCTGGGAAAACCCCATAGCAACCATATATCACTAAATAGACCAAGAGTTTGGGATTCCCCTCATTTTTTGATTGAGAATATTGAATAATATTTAAGCCATCTACTAATACTTCAAAAAAAAAAATTTTTCCCCCCAAAAAATCCACTTTTCCCATCAATAAAAAAATAAAATAAAATAGAAATAATATTGTTTGATGCATTATATACCAATATTATATTAGTTCAACAATAAAATATGTTGTTTGTTTTGTGTGGTGCTGATTGTGATCATGTAGGAGACATCTATGAGTGTCCACAAGGAACGTATGCCATCGGACGTCAAGCTCCACTACAAAACAATTTCATATACACAAAAACACAAACAACAAAGATATTTGTAATACAAACAACAAATTATTCATGATCCTATATAATTGCAACTTTATGATGTATTGTATGCGGTTTCATACAGGCTTTTTGTTTGGGGTGGGGCTCCGAGTGTACTTCGCCACACCCATTTTTTGGAACCTACACTACTTTGATGCACATCTTTGCATACGAGTCTATACTTCACACTGATGATCAGTGTTCGGTCCTATGCACTAAAGGCTCAGTTATGATAGGAACATAATGGGATACAATATCAGACTAAAAATAAATGCTTCCTAAATGTTCATTTCTATTCAACTCCCAAAATTCTAGGGGGGAACCCAGCGCTAGCCTCCCACTGTATGAACACCTGCTATGTATACTCCACCCTGTACATGAGAGAA